>ERZ773043.497-NODE-497-length-23083-cov-6.070262_pt1 | contig 23083 bp, 19 predicted proteins | sample MGYA00580636_ERZ773043 | MGnify/ENA primary metagenome ERZ773043 (study PRJEB29015, sample SAMEA2737992) | human oral metagenome | biome: human oral; feature: human-associated habitat; material: dental | place: China | collected 2065 ...
CTCAAGCAGTGGGCGCACAGCCCCGCGACGACTCTCCTTTTCCTCCAGCATTAGGTGCATCACCTCGGTTCAGCCTTCCTTTTTTCCAAGAAGAGCTGATATAGGGTTCAGATCATACTATATTTTGAAATATGCTATGATCTAAGGTCTCGTTTGTCTTCTCATTTCCTAATAGGGTATAGATCATAGCTTCATCCTATACCGTATCTTGAAATTCGTGGCTATATATGGTTCTGTTGATAGCTTATTTCCGAATATGCTCATATATATGGCTTCATTGATCTATGTATTTCTAAATGCATATATAAACGATGTGTATTTCATAGCTCATTTTGAAATACGCTTATATCCTATGTTCTTATTCCATTATATCTGGAAATATGGTACCATATGAATATGATTTCGTATGTGTATTTTGAGATGAGATAGAATCCCCATCTCGTTTTATAGCGTATTTCGAGATGTGATATGGACGGAATACGGATTAGCTATGTATTTCGGAATATAGATGTGTAGGCGTATGATTTTAGATCTCATTTTGAGATACAGTATTTGCTGAGTCTTCGTTTTCCATCATATCCAGAAATATAATATTATATGAACAGGGTGCCAGCCCTACTTGGAAAAAAGGAGAACCGTCTTGAGGCGGTGCGCCTAATGCTTGGAAAAAAGGAAGGCTGTCGCGAGGCGGTGCGCCTATTGCTTGAGGAAAAGGAGAGTTGACTCGAGGCTGTGCGCCTAATGCTTGGAAAAAAGGAAGGCTGACCCAAGGTGGTGCGTCTACTGCTTGAGGAAAAGAATAGTTGACCAGAGGTGGTGCGCCCATTGCTTGAGGAGAAGGAGAACCGTCTCGAGGCGGTGCGCCTGCTGCTTGAGAAAAAGGAGTACCGGCTCGAGGTGTAGAGCTTGCTCTGAGAGAAAAAGGAGGGCGAAACGGTGTGCTTTCGATGGGGGCTTTTTGTGTAGAAGCTGGCGCATCGCCTCGGGATAGGTCGGGATACAAAAAAGGCGGGACGGACCTATCTCAGGTGCGTCCCGCCGAAATCAAATGTTATAAAAGTGGTTACAAAAAGCCGTGTGGATGAATTGCGGGAGGGGCGAACCCAGTGTCCGCCCGCGTCCCTCTTCGCGCTGCGATGTGAAGCCTTACCAGCCGGGATTCTGCTTCAATTGCTTGTTCAGATCCATCTGATCCGTGGGGATCGGGTACCAGTAATGCTTCTTGTCGTAGGTGCGGGTCTTGCCCTTCGAACCGTTGACGTAGTTGCCTGAGCGGGTGACGAGCTTGTCGGTCACGTCGGCCGAGATGTTGGCGCCGTTCAGGATGTCGGGGTGCGTGGACGAGTCGAGGCGGTCGAGCTGGTGCCAGCGGATGAGGTCCCAGTAGCGGAAGTCGTTGTCGAACATCAGCTCGCAACGGCGCTCGCGGCGGATCTCCCAAATGAGCGAGCTGACGCCCATCTTGTTTGCCGGGTCGTCGAAGCCGGGGTTGACGTTGAGATGAGGCAGTCCAGCGCGATCGCGGAGCAGGTTGACGCTGCGATCGAGGTCGGCCTGCGTGATGGAGCCCAGTTCGGCGCAGGCTTCGGCGTACTCCAGATAGACGACGGAGAGCCAGAAGAGCGGCGCATGCGTGTAGTTACGCGTCGTTTGGTTGCGGTCGCGTTCAGGCAGGGCGGGGTTGTCGTACTTGCAGACGCCGTAGCCGGTGGAGGAGGTCATGGCCATGCCGACGCCGTAGCGCGTGAAGCCGCGGCCGACGTAGCAGAGGGCCGTGTCGATGGTGGCCGAGAGGCGTTTGTCGCGTAGGGCGAGCAGGTGGCTGATGGACATGACGGTGTCATGGACCGTCTTTCCGGCCACGGTGCGCGTCACGGGTATGGCGCGGGCGGCGTCGCCCTTGTCGAGCGAGGTCAGGGCCAACGGCTTGCCGTCGGTAAAGAGGTAGGCCTCGAAGGCGTCCTTCGACATGCCGTTGAGCTGCGTCGAGGAGCTCACGTAGGCGACCAGTGAGTGTTGCATCACATCCTTTTTATAGGCTTTGTAGAAGATCATCTCCGGGTTCGAGCTGAGGTCGACCGCGTTGTAATTCTCCTGATAGGACGGGTTCAGCTTGAAGCTCTTCGACATCAGGTGCGCGGCGGCGTCGCGGGCGGCGGTCAGATAGCGCGTGGCACCAGCGGCGTCGGGGGCCGTCTGGCCGTCCTCCGCCTTGCGATACTTGCGGAAGGTGCCCTCGAAGAGGCAGATTTCAGCCTTCATGGCGTAGGCCACGTTGCGGTTGAGCGTCGTGCGGGAGGTGTTGTCGTACATGTTCTCGCAGGCGTAGTTGAGGTCCTCGAGCACCTTATCCATCACCACGTCGCGGCTCTCACGGGGGCCGTAGAGCTTGGCCTCGTCGTGGAAGTCGATGGGCTTATCGACCCAGGGCAGGTCGCCATAGTCGCGGACTAACTTGTAGTACTGCCAAGCGCGCATCAGTCGGCCCACGCCGCGCCAGTGTGCCTTGGCGGCGTCGGACATGTTGACGCGGTCGACACGGTCGACGAGGATGTTGGCGCGTCGGATCTCCACCCAGCCGTCTTTCCATTCGGCGCTGTTGGCGGGCACGTTGGTGAAGGTCCAGTCGGCGAAGCTGTATCCGCCGGCCTGGTCGTCAGAGAGGGTTTTGAAGTAGAAGTCGCCGTAGGAATTGCCGTTGCCGTAGCCCGCGAACTGTTCGTAGAAGCTGTTGGCGTAACTGGCGACGGTGTTCTCGCTCTCCCAGAAGTTCTCGTCGGTGAACATGTCGAGCGGCTCTTTATCGAGGAAGCTGTTGCAGGCCGAGGTGAGCGCTACGGCCAGCAAAAGGCTTGGTATTGCTATTCTTTTCATCATGTATCCTTTTAAGTGATGATTAAACGATGGTTGAATGGAGATGGATTAAAGCGTGAGCTGAAGGCCGAATGAGAAGGTGCGATACATCGGGTCGATGCGTCCCCAGGTGGCATTGCCAAGGGCGGCGCCTTCCTCCTTGTCGTTCACTTCCGGATCGACGGGGGCTTTGCTCCGCTTGATGATCTCCATAATGTTGCTGCCGCTGAAGTAGACGCGCACCTTCTGAATGTGTGCCTTGCGGGTCAGTGCCTGCGGCAGGGTGTAGCCCACGGTGAGGTTTTTGAAGCGCAGGTAGGCCATGTTGACTAAGTACTTCGTCTGCGGATAGAAGTTGTTGCGGCCCTGCTCCAAGACGCTGATCGTACCGCGCGAAGCATTGCCGGGGAAGAGACGCGGGAAGTCCGCATTCTGATCCGGATTCTTCTCCGTCCAGTAGCTCGTCTGGTTCGCGTAGAGCGCATCGGCGCCACGCATGAAGGGCATCACGAACGCACTCTGCGTCCATACGTCGCGTTTGCCTACGCCTTGAAAGAAGAGGTCGACGTCGAAGTTGCGCCATTCGCCACCCAGGTGGAAGCCATACTGATAGCGGGGCGTGGTGTTACCGATCACCTTCAGGTCGCCGTGGTCATCGGCCGTACCCTTACCGCCGTCGATCTTGCCGTCTCCGTTGAGATCCTTGAACTTGATGTCGCCCGGGCCGTAGGTGAACTTGCCGCTCTCGAGTCCTTTCTGCGAGGCGACGCCAGACTTATACGTGCCGTCGGCATTGAAGTCCTCCTTCGTGAAGTAGCGATCCGTCTCGAAGCCCCAGATGTCGCCGTAGCGCTTGCCGCTGTAGTTGGAGTTGAGCAGCTTCGTGTCGTTGTCCCACTCTACGATGGTGGTCGTGTAGTCACCCAGGTTGGCGTTGGCATAAACCGTGACCTCATTGAAGCGGTGGCGCCAGTCGATATTCAGCTCCCAGCCGCGGGTACGGAGCACACCGGCGTTGACATAGGGCGGATTGGAGCCGAGCACTTGCGGCACGGTGCGTCCGGGGGCGAGCATGTCGCGTGTGGTGCGTTGGTACCAGTCGAAGGAGATGTTCAGGCTGTTGTCCAAGAAGCCGAAGTCGGCGCCCACGTCGAGCGTTTGGATGCGCTCCCAACGCAGCTTCGAGGAGACGAGCTTGGGCATGCCGTAAGCCACGACGAGGTCGCCGCCCTGTCCTAACCAATGGATGACGTCATCCTCCTTGTCACTCGTCTTGCCCTTTTCATCGTTGCGCTTACCGATGGTAGAGATGAACATGTTGTCGCCCACGGCCTGGTTGCCAATTTCGCCATAGGAGGCGCGCAGCTTCATGTTGTTGATCGTGCGACGGATCGGCTCGAAGAAGCTCTGCTCGCTGATGCGCCAGCCGCCCGATATGGACGGGAAGAAGGCCCAGCGACTGTTAGCCGGGAAGCGCGACGAGCCGTCGTAGCGGCCGTTAAGCTCCAAGAGCCAGATGCCTTTATAGTCGTAGTTGACACGTCCGAAGTAGCCCGCCGTAGCCCACTGCGAGTGCGAGCCGTCGACGAACTGGTCGCCGTTAGCGAGGTTGAACTCCGGCAGGCCTGCAGCCAGCAGGTCGTTACGCTTGGAGGAGTGCATCTCCAGCGTGCCACTCTCGGCGTTGGCACCGAGCATGAAGTTGAAGTGGTGTGCGTTTTGGAGGTCCAGCAGGTAGTTGCCATAGAGGTTGAAGACGTAGTCGCGATCCATGTTCGACTTCTCTTCGAGGTCCGATGAGGTGGTGTAATACACGATGTCGTTGATCTTGCCGCCCCACGACTGCCAGCCTTTCACCGGCACTTTAGCGATCTTGCGCTTGCGGTTGCGAAGGTTGAAGGTGTAGTCCGCGTTCAGTGTAAGCCCCTTGCCCAGTGTCGCTTTGAGGAAGCCTCCGAGGCGTGTGTAGGAATCGTTGTCGGTTTGGTCGCCAGCCTGCTTGCGGTAGGCAATGTCGTTGCGGAAGTCGGTGCCTTTATACGTGCCGTAAGGCCCAAAGAAGCTACCCCAGCGCCACATGTATTGGTAGGTGGTACGTTGTGAGGCCGGCCCTTTCATGTCCTTGTTGCTGTAGCTGAAGCGAGCGCCCACTTGCAACCAGTCGGTGAGATCGGTGGTCACGTTCAGCATCGTGGTCCACTTGTTCAGCTTCTCGGGGTTGAACTTCATCACGCCCTCGTCGTGGTTGTAACCCACAGACATGTAGTAGGACGTCTTGCCGCTCGTGCCCTGCACGGAGACGTTGTGACTCTGCGAGGGACGCCATTTGCGGAACATGATGTTCACCATGTCCCAGTCAGCGAAGTAGCTACCGACGCCGTTTTTGTCGAGCGTAAAGTCTTCGCCGAGCACCATCTCGCGATAGCCCGTCTTCCGCCCGTTGTTGCGGTCGCGCCATTTCTCCGCATCCGGCAGCATTTGCTTGAGGTACATGCCGAAGATTTCGTTCTCCTCGCCCGCGCGGTCGTTGGCCTCGATCAGGGCGCGGAGCTGCGTCGGCACGTCGGGATAGTTCGGCAGGATGGTGGGCGTTTCCCAGGCGATGTTGTTCGTGTAATTCACCGTGGTGCGGTCCGTTTTGCTGGCCGATTTCGTGGTGATGAGGATCACACCGAAGGCCGCACGCGCACCGTAGATGGAGGTCGATGCGGCGTCCTTGAGCACGGAGACGCTTTGGATGTCCTGCGTGTTGAGGAGCGAGAGGTCGTCCATCGGCACCCCGTCGACGAGGATGAAGGGGGCGCTCTGTGCGCTGTTGCTCAGTGTTCCCACGCCGCGGATGGTCATCGTGGGTGCGGCGCCAAGCTGACCGCTGCTGTTCACGACCGAGAGGCCCGACACGGCGCCCTGAAGCGCCTTCGAGACGTCAGAATACGGCCGTGCCTCGAGTGTCTTACCGATGTCGACCGTGGCCACGGCGCCGGTCAGGTTGACCTTCTTCTGCGTGCCGTAACCCACGACGACGACTTCGTTCAGCAGCTCGCTATCCTCATGCAGCACGATGCGCATCGTGGCCGAAGCCGTCACCTCTTGGGTGCGGTAGCCGATGTAGGAGATGACGAGCCGCGTGCCCGCTTTGGCACGGAGCGTGAATTTCCCGTCGGCGTCGGTGATTGTACCGTTCGACGTGCCTTTTTCCAGCACGCTGGCGCCGATAATGGCCTCGCCCTTATCGTCCACGATCACGCCGTGCACGACGCCGTCGGCCTGCATTTCGGCGGTTGCCGCCCTGAGGGCCGCCCCGTCTGCTTTCATGACATGGGGCATGCCCCCCGTCAGCGCAATCACTGCCCAGGCTGCAATGATTCGCTCATAATGAGTTCTTCGTTTTCCTGTGTTTGCCATAATATGCAATGCATTAAATAATGATGAAGTGTTGATGATATGGGGTAGCTCCCCGGCGGGATCATCCCCGGCCGTGGGTGCGTATTTCGCTCTGTATTACTTCTTGTCCACGTGTATAAGTTCCTTGATTCTTGCAGCCTTAGGGGGGTGTGTTGGCCCCCTTCGCCGCTCTGTATCCGTGAACAAAGGTAAACGCGGTTTTGGGATTAAAAAGCATTCGGGGCGGCAGAGATGTATTCGACGGCTGCGGATCGTGATTTCTACGGATGGCTGAGGGGGCAAGCCTCGGTCTGGAGGCTTATTTCGATGGGGGTCATGTCGCCAACGGTAGGCGAGGGGAGGGGTGCGTCGTCCGCGAACTTGCTGACAGTTGGAGATGGGCTGAAGGAGGCGTTATGGCGGTATTTGTCTGTAGACAAAAAGGGGGTATAGATATATGAGCCTCTATTGTCTGCGGACAAAATGTGTCTATATCTATTTCATAGGTCATTGTCTGCGGACAAAATGGAGGTGTAGATGTTTTATAAGTTATCGTCTATGGACAATTTATGGATATAGGCCTAATGAATTGATTTGTCTATAGACATTATAAGGTGAAATACATATACACTCATTTTGTCTGTAGACAATGTATATGTATAGGCCTATATGAGCTTTTTGTCTGTAGACAATAGACTTGTAAATAGGTATCAGGTGGTTTTGTCTGTAGACAATGGCTGTTTAATCAAGGGGAGGAGGGCTTTGCTGATCGTTTTTGCGCTTGGGGATGGCCGGACGAGGGCTTGGGTCTATACTTTATGACCGGAAGACGGATTTCGCGGCCCCGTTTACATTTGCGGCCCTCATCAATAGAAGAGAACAACACCTATGGCACAAGATTTACACTTAGAGAATATCCGCCGCGAGTATTCCTCGCGCAGCCTGAGCCGAAAAGAACTGCCCGACGATCCGCTCGAAATGGTGGATCAATGGCTCAATGAGGCCCTCGAAACGAAGGTCAACGAACCCACCGCCATGATCGTGGCCACGGCTACACCAGACGGCCGGCCGAGCGTCCGCACGGTCCTGCTCAAGGAGGTCGTGGACGGCCGCTTCATCTTTTACTCCAACTATGAGAGTCGCAAAGGGCGGCAGATGGCCGAAAACCCGCACGTGGCCGTCACCTTCCTCTGGCACGAGCTGGAGCGGCAGATCCACGTCGAGGGCACCGTCACGCGACTCAGCCCCGAGGAGAGCGACGCCTATTTCGCCATGAGGCCCTACAAGAGCCGCGTCGGGGCACGCATTTCACCGCAGAGTCAGCCCATCCCCTCGCGCGAATACATTATGATGCGCTTCGCCTCGGAGAGCCTGCGCTTCGTCGGCCGCGAGGTGCCCCGGCCTGACAACTGGGGCGGGTACGCCGTCACACCCAGCCGCATCGAGTTCTGGCAGGGCCGCGACAGTCGACTGCACGACCGCTTCCTCTACGAGCTCCAACCGGATGGCCACTGGGATCTTCACCGCCTCGCCCCCTGATCGCTCCTCCCCATGTCGTCCACCCCGCTACGCATCGAGCATGTGGCGCTCTACACCGCTGATCTGGAGGCTACGCGCGATTTCTTCGAGCGTTACTTCCACGCCACCGCCGGTCCGCTCTATCACAACCCGACGAAGCAGTTCCGGTCGTACTTCCTCACCTTCCCTGGCGGCAGCGCACGGTTAGAGATCATGACACGCCCGGCGTTGCTCCCATCCGCCTCGGCCGATAGTCTCGGCTACGCCCACATCGCCCTCAGCGTGGGTAGCCCGGCGGAGGTAGACGCCCTGACCGATCGGCTGCGGTGCGACGGTTACGCAGTCCTCAGCGGCCCACGCACCACCGGCGACGGATACTACGAAAGCGTCGTCGCTGCCGTCGGCGGTCTCACGATCGAGATCACCGTCTGATGGAGGTGTTGAGTTGTTGGTTTGTTGAGTCGTTGAGCTGTTATGGTGCGTACCCGGCAAACTTGGCAGGCGTCCCTGACGCCTTGAGCTGTTATGGTGCGTATCCGGCAAACTTGGTTGGCGTCCCTGACGCCTTGAGCTGTTATGGTGCGTATCCGGCAAACTTGGCAGGCGTCCCTGACGCCTTGAGCTGTTATGGTGTGTACCCGGCAAACTTGCAGGCGTCCCTGACGCCTTGAGCTGTTATGGTGTGTACCCGGCAAACTTGGTTGGCGTCCCTGACGCCTTGACTCCCTTTTCGCCTCCTTTTCCCCGTGTCAAGACAAGAAAAGGAGGAGGGTGGCCCCAAGAAGAAAAAAGAAGAGGCGCCACCTCGGAGAAGTCGCTCATCAACGACACCCCGAGGCAGCGCCCCTATACCTATTATATATAGCGCGATGTATAGCGCGTCCGTCAGGCCATCACGTCCGCCAGCGACGCGTCTCGCTCGAAGCTCTTCCTGACAAACGAGCACACGGGGACGATCTTCAGTCCCTCGCGTCGGGCAAAGTCCACGCCCGCGCCAATCAGCAGTCGGCCGTAGCCCTTACCGCCGAAGTAGTTCTCCACGCCTGTGTGATCCACGATGATCGTCCGCGCGTCCTGCCACTCGTAGGTCATCTCGCCGGCATACAGCTCATCTTCATAGATGACGAAGCGGCCACGCCGTCCGTCGTCTTCTCTGTCTATTCGTATCATTTCGTTTTGGGGGATAAAAAGAAGCGTGCCCCCCTGCGCTCTTTTTGAGGTGAGGGAGACACGCTGAATCGATTCATGTAAATCGAGTTGCTACAACTCTCGACTGTGGAGGATTACAGCTTCGGGCCCGCAGCTACGAGCGCCTTGCCAGCTGCATTGCCTTCGTACTTCACGAAGTTCTTCACGAAGCGTCCGGCCAGATCCTTCGCCTTCGTCTCCCACTCGGCTTCGTTAGCGTACGTGTCGCGCGGATCGAGGATCTTAGGATCAACACCCGGCAGTTCCGTCGGGATCTCGAAGTCGAAGAAGGGCAGCTTCTTCGTCGGTGCCTTGAGGATGTGCCCCTCGAGGATGGCGTCGATGATGCCGCGTGTGTCGCGGATCGAGATACGCTTGCCCGTGCCGTTCCATCCCGTGTTCACCAGATAGGCCTTGGCGCCGCTGCGCTCCATCTTCTTCACCAGCTCCTCGGCATACTTCGTCGGATGCAGTTCGAGGAAAGCCTGTCCAAAGCAAGCGGAGAAGGTTGGCGTCGGCTCGGTGATACCACGCTCTGTACCGGCCAGCTTCGCGGTGAAACCAGAGAGGAAGTAATACTTCGTCTGCTCCGGCGTCAGGATAGATACGGGCGGCAGCACTCCGAACGCGTCGGCAGAGAGGAAGATCACATTCTTCGCAGCCGGGCCCTTCGAGATGGGCTTCACGATCTTTTCGATGTGATAGATCGGGTACGATACGCGCGTGTTCTCGGTCACGCTCTTGTCCTTGAAGTCGATCTTACCGTTCGCATCTACCGTCACGTTCTCCAGCAGGGCATTGCGACGGATGGCGTGGTAGATGTCTGGCTCGCTCTCCTTATCCAAGTTGATCACCTTGGCGTAGCATCCACCCTCGTAATTGAAGACGCCTTCGTCGTCCCATCCGTGCTCGTCGTCGCCGATCAGCAGACGCTTCGGGTCGGTCGATAGCGTCGTCTTGCCCGTGCCCGAGAGGCCGAAGAAGATCGCTGTATTCTGTCCGTTCGTGTCCGTGTTAGCGGAGCAGTGCATGGAGGCGATGCCCTCGAGCGGCTTGAAGTAGTTCATCATCGAGAACATACCCTTCTTCATCTCGCCGCCGTACCATGTGTTGATGATCACCTGCTCCTTGGAGGTCAGGTTGAAGACTACGGCGGTCTCTGAGTTAAGCCCCAGCTCCTTGTAGTTCTCCACCTTCGCCTTCGAAGCGTTGTAGACGATGAAGTCTGGCTCGAACGACTCCAGCTCTTCCTTCGTCGGACGGATGAACATGTTCGTCACAAAGTGCGCTTGCCAAGCCACTTCCATGATAAAGCGTACCCTCAGACATGTCGACCGATTGGCGCCGCAGAAGCCGTCCACTACGAAGAGCCGCTTGTTCGACAGCTCCTTCTTGGCAATCTCCTTGACCGCATTCCACGCCTCGGCCGATGCCGGCTTATTGTCGTTCTTGTATTCCTCCGACGTCCACCATACGGTGTCCTTACTCGTCTCGTCCATGACGATAAACTTATCCTTCGGCGATCGCCCGGTGTAGATGCCCGTCATAACGTTCACTGCACCCAGCTCCGTCAGCTGACCTTTTTCATAGCCCTCCAAACCGGGCTTCATCTCCTCGTTAAACAGATCCTCGTAAGAAGGATTGTGCACAATCTCCGTGGTACCCGTGATACCGTACTTCGTCAAATCGAGTTTTGCCATGTCTCTAATATATAATGTGTAAAACAATCGCGTCTTCATGTCCGAAGGGGCGTGCTTTTCCGTCCTTTTCCTGAAGACGCAGGCAAAAGTACGACAATTCCGATACGGCTACGGGGTAATTAGAGAAATATTTCCGTAATTGAGGATAGGCCATTCTCCCCTCTGTAAAATGACATGAGTTAGAAGTCTGTGAAGGCTTTGCCGAGGCCCTCATGGTCGATGAGTGCCTCGGCGACACTGTCGCCAGGACTATCATGGTCGATGAGTGCCTCGGCGACACTGTCGCCAGGACCATCATGGTCTATGGGAGCCTCGGCGACACTGTCGCCAGGACCATCATGGTCGATGAGTGCTTCGGCGACACTGTCGCCAGGACTATCATGGTCGATGAGTCTCCTAACGATGGGGTATAAAAAGCAGATGGCTTAGACTGAACTCGCGCTGAGTAAGGTCTTTCATGTTTCCCCTAAACCTACTCGTCTTCCTCAATTTTCGTCGTTTTCGTTTGGTTGCGTTTGTTTTGTCTCAGCTTTGAATTTTTTGGCAGCTTCGGTTGTCGCATTCATTTTTCTCTATCTTTGCCTCCGATAAGAAGATAGACGAATAATCACTCTTTAAATAGATAACTCATGGAAGTCAAGAAATCGCCAAAAGCAGATCTTGAAGGTAGTAAGGGCCTAGGCATCCTCATGGGGTTGGTCGTGGGCTTGGCTGTTCTGTTCGTTGGGTTTGAATGGGGTACCCAAGATCAGGTCGTTCAGAAAGACGAAGGGATCAGCGATGTTATCGCGGAGGAAGAGATGGATATCACAAGGCAGGATGAGACGCCTCCCCCTCCCCCTCCTCCCGATGTGCCCAATGTGGCTGAAGTGCTGAATGTGGTAGAAGATAATGTGCAGGTTGCGAATAATGACCTGATATCTTCCGAGGACAATCAGAAAGCAGCCCAGGTGCAGGTTTATACTCCTCCTGCGGTAACGCATGAGGAAGAAGAAGAGTCTCCACAGCACATTTTTGTAGTGGTAGAGGAAATGCCGGAGTTTCCGGGTGGACAGGCTGAATTGATGAGCTATATCGCTAAGTCAATTAAGTATCCTGTTGTAGCGCAGGAAAATGGCATTCAAGGACGTGTTACTTGTACGTTTGTTGTGAACAGAGACGGTACGATTGTAGATGCTCAGGTAGTCCGTGGTATTGATCCAGCTCTCGATAAAGAGGCGCTTCGTGTGATCAATTCCATGCCGAAATGGAAGCCTGGTAAGCAGCGTGGCAAGCCTGTACGTGTGAAGTTTACACTTCCCGTAACGTTCCGCCTGCAGCAATAATACCCCCCATTGAACGTACCTCACTCACGTGCAAAATAGCAGACGATGATGAACTAAAAAGAAAAAGGTCGTTCTCCCTCCCCGAAGAGAGCGACCTTTTCTAATTATCTCTCTGCTACAACCGTTGCTATGTTGTCATTTGAATACATCCTCAAGGCGATTGAAGAGGCCATCCATCAGTTGCGTTTCGATGATTCTCCACAAAGTCTTTTCGATCCGATCGTCTACACATTGTCTGAAGGTGGGAAGCGTTTGCGGCCAGCTTTTGTGCTAATGGCCTGCAACCTTTACCGAGATGATATAGAGTGTGCGATGTCTTCGGCTTTGGGGGTGGAGATGTTCCACAACTTCACGCTACTGCATGACGACTTGATGGATGAGGCGGAAAAACGTCGCAATCAGCCGACCGTCCATGTGAAATGGAATAGAAATACGGCTGTGCTTTCAGGTGACGCCATGTTGATCGTAGCCTATCGTCTGATTGGACAGACCCCGTCCTCATCATTAAAGCCTGTCTTGGATCTGTTTACGCAGACGGCGCTTGAAATCTGTGAAGGTCAACAGTTCGATATGGAGTTTGAGCGGCGTGATGATGTAACGGAAGAAGAATATATGGAGATGATCCGCCTGAAAACAGCCGTATTATTGGCTTGCAGCTTGAAGATGGGAGCATTAATCGGTGGTGCATCCGTGCATGACGCAGAGGTGCTTTATCGTTTTGGGATCCATATCGGGTTAGCGTTTCAGTTGCAAGATGATATGTTGGATGTCTACGGTGATACGAGTACATTCGGGAAAAATATAGGAGGTGATATTCTGTGCGACAAGAAGACCTTTCTGTCAGTGCTCATGTATCAGCTTGCAACAGATGAGCAAAAGACTCGCATAGCGCATTACAGAAAAGAGAACGCTTCAGCTTACACTGCGAATGAAAAAATATCAGTGATCACCAGTATATATGATGAATTGAAGCTGAGGGAGCGTACACAAAGCAGGATAAAGTATCATTATGATCTCGCTGGGAGTGAATTAGCACGGTTGAGTGTAAATCAGGAAAGAAGCCAAGAGCTACTCCGTGTTTGCAGTCTGCTGATAGATCGAGCAAAGTAAAAACATGGCTGCAATGAAGTTGATAGACAGTCATACCCACCTTTACGCCGAGGATTTTTACGGTGATCAGGAAATGGTAATAGAACGAGCAAAAGCCGCTGGAGTGATAGCCGTACTATTACCAAATATAGACGAGTCGAGCATTGCTCCGATGTTTTGCTTATGTGACGAGCATCCTGAATTTGCCTTTCCGATGATGGGATTGCATCCGACAAGTGTGGACTCTCACTATTCGTCAAAACTACAGGCGATAGAGAAAATGTTGACAAAGCGTCCTTATTGTGGAATTGGTGAAATTGGAATCGATTTACACTGGGAACAGGCGTATCTGAAAGAGCAAAGGATTGTGTTCGAAGAACAGTTGAAGTGGAGTGTCGATATGAATCTTCCTGTAAGCATTCATGTTCGTGACGCTTTTTCAGAAGTGTTTGACTGCATATATAAGGTAGGAGCGGAGAGATTGAAAGGTGTTTTTCATTGCTTTTCAGGGACGGTCGATGAATTGGAGGAAATAAAGCGCATGCAGCGATTCAAGATAGGAGTTAATGGGATCGTTACTTTCAAAAAGTCTGCATTGTCTGATATTATACGGATGGTACCATCAACGATGCTTTTATTAGAGACAGATGCGCCATATTTATCTCCTTCACCGTATCGAGGAAAACGGAATGAGCCAGCTTTTCTCGTAGAAGTCGTAAAGAAGGTGGCGGAAGAATTGCAGATATCAGAGGAGACTGTGTCAGATCTTACAAGAGAGAACACATTGGCTCTGTTTGATATTCCATTTCCTACATCTAATTGACGTCTACATAATGTGTTGACGTATTATGGAAGAGATGATGACATCAAGGAAAACTAAGTTATACCAGCAAAAAGTTTGCGTGTCATGTTTTTTTCCGTACTTTGCACTCGTTTTCAGAAAGAATGAGGGCGATTAATAAGAAAGGAGAGATGCTCGAGTGGTTGAAGAGGCACGCCTGGAAAGCGTGTATACGCCAAAAGCGTATCGCGGGTTCGAATCCCGCTTTCTCCGCAAGCAAACGGTAGAAAGATAAAAATAAGAAGCGCGAACAAGCGAAGTTTCTAATCAATAAGTATATTCATCAAAGTAAAATTCAGGCATTAATTCCAAATTATCATCACTATGAAAAAGTTGTTTACGAAAGCCTTCTTGGGTGTATTGGCCGCGGGTATCTCTACAGTAGCATTTGCACAAGAAGCGGCAGAGGCTGCAGCTCCCGTTGAGGGAGGAGTTCATCAAGCATTAAAGACGAAGTTTATTGAAGGTAGTGCAGACTTCATGAGCTTCGTTGCTATCGCTTTGATTTTGGGTCTAGCATTCGTCTTGGAACGAATCATCTACTTGAACTTGGCAGATGTGAATCCTAACGGTATGTTGAACGATATTGAGGCTGCACTCGATCGAGGAGATGTAGATGGCGCAAAAGCTATTGCTCGAGATACTAGAGGCCCGATTGCTTCTATTGCATATCAAGGATTAATGAGGATCGATCAAGGGATCGATGTTGTAGAGAAGTCTATTGTCGCTTATGGTGGTGTGCAGAGTGGACTGTTGGAAAAGAATCTGTCTTGGATTACCCTGTTTATCGCGATGGCACCGTCATTGGGCTTCTTGGGAACAGTAGTAGGTATGATCATGGCGTTCGATAAGATTGAGCGTGTTGGTGATATTAGTCCGACGGTTGTTGCCGGTGGTATGAAGGTGGCTTTGATCACTACGGTTGGTGGTTTGATCGTTGCATTGATCCTTCAGGTCTTCTATAACTATCTGTTGAGCAAATTGGAAGCTATTCTGAATAAGATGGAAGATGCGTCGATCACATTGCTCGATATGGTTATCAAGTACAATGTGAAATACAAAAAGTAAGACGAGTCATGGCTGTAACCAAGATAAGGAAACTGTCGAGCTGGATGTTGACAGGCGTCATCATAGTTAGTGTGATTGTCTTAGCAATGTTCTATCTCGGTGGTGTGGTTGATCCTGCTGCAGAGAATAAGGAGCCCGTAAATACATCGCTGTTACTTTATTGGTGCTATGCACTCTTTGGAGTTACGATGGTTTGTTTGGTGCTGTTTGGAATTATGCAGTTCTTCTCTACACTGAAGACTAAACCGAAAGCAGCACTAGGATCTTTAGTAGTGTTGATTGCTTTTGTAGTCTTGCTTGGAGTAACCTATGCGATGGGTGATGCTACTCCTCTACCAGGAATCAATGTTGATTCAGCACAATTCAATACAGCGGGCTGGTTGAAGGTCTCGGATATGTGGATCTATTCAACGTATGTCCTGTTGGGACTGTCTGTATTAGCTATGATTGCTGGCAGTCTTAAGAAGGTTCTGAATAAGTAATAGATATAGAGAGCATAGAAAGAACATGAGTAAGAAAAGAAAAGTTCCGGGAATTAATGGATCTTCTTCTGCTGACATTGCTTTCATGTTGTTGCTGTTCTTTCTTTTGACGACTTCTATGGATACGGATATGGGGTTAGCGCGAAGATTGCCTCCTCCACCCGATAAACAGCAGAAGAAACAGGAAATCGATGTCAAAAAAAGGAACATGCTTGTAGTTTTGATCAGCTCCACTAATCAAGTGTTGTGCGGTGGTGAATACATGGATATAAAGCAGGTCAAAGCTAAGGCTAAGGAGTTCATAGCCAATGTGAATAACGATCCGAATTTACCGGAGAAGGAAGAAGCTGATGTCCCGTTTTTTGGAAAGATGATGGTGTGCAAACCTCATATTATATCGTTGCAAAACGACCGAGGTACGCAGTATCAAGCATATATCCGGGTGCAAAATGAATTGGCCGCTGCTTATAACGAACTGCGTGATGAAGTAGCTAAGCAGAAATGGGGCAAAACATTTGCAGAGTTGGATGAAAAACAGCAGGAAGCTGTACAGATGATATATCCTCAGAAGATATCCGAGGCTGAGCCGAAGAACTATGGTGGAGGATCTAAGTCTGCTCCTGCTGCGAACTAAAGATTTAAGGAAGGAAAAATGTAATGGGAAAATTCAGTCGATCGGGTGGACGTGAAATGCCCGAGTTGAACACGTCATCATTGCCAGACTTGGTCTTTGCGTTCTTGTTTTTCATTATGATGGTTACGACCATGCGCGAAGTGACTTTGAAGGTGCAATTCCGTGCCCCGCAGGCTACGGAGCTACAGAAACTGGAGAAGAAATCACTGGTCACATTTATTTATGTCGGGCAGCCTATCGAGGAATATCGTGCCAAGATGGGGTCGGAGAGTCGTCTGCAATTGAATGATGCTTTTGCGGAAATCTCTGAAGTAGGAACATACATCGGGCAGGAAAAGTCGAGTATGAAAGAGGAGGATCAGCCTTTTATGACCGTCTCAATCAAAGCCGACCAAGACACCAAGATGGGGTTGATCACTGACTTAAAGCAGGCGCTTCGAGAAGCATATGCTTTGAAGATCAGTTACTCGGCACGTAAACAAGTAGATAATAAGTAAGAGATATTCGATTTCTTGCATCCACGAATTGAATATCAACATTAAAAAGAGAGTGGGGGCGAATCTTACAGGTAAGAAAGTAGGTTCGCTCCCCTCTTTGTTTTTGCATAGAACGACATTTCATCAGACAAAATGATGACGATCAGTAAGGATATGAGTGGGAGGCTGTCTCTACGCCTCTTTGTTACAGCTAACAATGTCATCTTAATCTGAAAAGACGATGGAACAATACGAATTAGATGAATTGGACGAGAAGATTCTGAGCATGATGGTCAAAGACGCTCGGAAGCCGTTTCTTGAGGTGGCGCGGGAGTGCAATGTATCCGGGGCGGCTATCCATCAGCGGATTCAGAAGTTGATTCATGCTGGAGTCGTGAAAGGCTCCGAATTCATCATTGATAATAGCAAGATCGGGTTCAAGACGTGTGCTTACATGGGGCTTTTTCTCCAGAGTTCGGATCAATACGCATCGATCACGGAGGCATTGAAGCAGATCCCGGAGATTGTGGAGTGTCACCATACGACTGGGAAATACGACCTCTTTGTAAAGATCTACGCCAGAGATAATGAGCATCTGCTCAGCATCATCCATAAGAAGCTATTGCCATTAGGATTGGCGCGGACGGAGACGCTGATCTCTTTCAAAGAAGGATTCCGTAGGCGACTGCCGATCGATATCGGTAAGTTGGAAAAGGCGGATGAAAAATAGTTGCAGTGTAGACTTTTGGGCTGTGGCGCTGAGCCGTTTGATTGGAGTTGCATGGTTGCTGCTCCTATCGCTGACGAGTTGCAGCGGGAGCCGTCGACAAGAGCTACAATGCGAATCGTATCAAACAGAGAAGCACGTTATGAAGAGATTGTTTTTGTGCTCATCTTTTGCAGATGTGGCGGACTTATTACCTGAATTGGTGGGAAAGGAACGGGGGACGGTGACTTTTATCCCGACTGCGGCGCTCCATGAGGAGTATAACCTGTACGTGGAGGAAGGACGGGCGGCGCTCGAGCGGTTGGGCTACACGGTGGAGGAGTTGGAGATTACGCAGGCGACGGCCGAAGTGATTGAGCAGACGCTGGAGAGAAATGACTGCATTTACGTCAGTGGTGGCAATCCGTTTTTCCTCATGCAGGAGCTTAGGCGGAAGGGAGCTGATCGGGCGATTGTCCGTCGGGTGAAGGCTGGGGCGCTATACATTGGAGAGTCGGCGGGGAGCATGATTGCTGCGCCGAACATTGCCTATGCACAAGTAATGGACGCTGTTGCAACGGCCTACACGCCTGACTTTCGAGATTTTGATGCGCTTGGACTGGTCGATTTCTACACGGTGCCCCATTACGGTTGTGAGCCATTTGAGGAGTCGGCCGAGGAGACCGTGCGGACATATAGCCACCTCCCTCTGCGCCCGATCACGAATACACAGGCGATCTGTGTAGAGGGCGACCGAACACAGATTGTCTCGATAGACAGCACCCCGGTTAGCGGAGGGGAGTAGACTCAGCGCTAACGAATGAAAAAGAAATGGATGTGACAACTTATTGCAGGTGCACTTTTACCTTTGCGGCGATTTATCACTACAAATAGGACATTAGTATGAACGAGAAATGGTTTCGCATCCTGGCTATAGCAGCCACCTGTGCTTCGATCCTGATGTATGTATCGTACATCTCGCAAATCCAAATGAATCTGTCCGGGCAGAAGGGAACTCCCGTTCAGCCTCTGTGCGCAGCATTCAACTGTATGCTTTGGACCACTTACGGGTTGTTTAAGAAGCCATCGAAAGATTGGCCGATCATCCTGGCCAATATCCCCGGTATCATCTTGGGGATAATTACCTTCGCCACCAGCTTCTAAGATCCGGCAAGTAACGGCGGACCACCGATCCCGAAGCGGGCTCTTTGGGAGAAATGAAAACCGCGCGACGGGCCTACTACTCGCCGCGCGGTGTGTTTTTAGCCCCGTTTTCATAGGGAAAGAGGGCGCGGAGTTTTTCAATGTTGCTCGGGCGTTACTAGGCGCCCATGGCTTTCGTTATATCATCGGCTTCAGTGTCTCTGCCCCTCTTTCTTCTCCATATAATCCCCCCAACATTAAAGAACAAGACGTATGACAAATCCGATTTTTGAAAGTATGGATCAGGATAAGCTGCGCCGAATGATCGCGATTCGCGAGGCTTATAATAGCAAGCAACTGACCATAGACGAGGCGCGTGAGCGCGTGAGAAAAGAAGTGGGCGAGGTATCGCCCGAAGAATTTGCCGCGGCCGAGCAGTTGGTCAAGGACGAGACTCCGGACGAATGCCGCGACGAGGACACGCAAGAGATCGTTCACATCTACGAGGGCCTGATTAAGGAGCCGCGAAAGGAGTTGCCTTTCGGCCACCCGATTGATGCCTACCGGCGCGAGGCCGACCGTATGAAGGAGCTGATGAAGCAGGGCGAGGAGCTGGCTACAAAGCCCTTCGACGAGGCCGCATGGACGGCGTTGATGAAAGACGTGTTGAAATACAAAGTGCACTTCCACCGCAAGCAAAACCAGCTCTACTCCGCCTTGGAGCGCAAGGGATTCACGCGGCCTTCGACCACGATGTGGACCTACGACGACTACGTGCGTGACGAGATGAACAAGGCCCGCGACCTGCTCCAACTGGGGCGCACGGAAGACTTCCTCCAGGCCTTCAAAACGATGTCAGAAGATGTGCTCGACCTCATCGGCAAGGAGGAGCTGATCCTTTACCCGACGTCGCTCAAGCTGATTTCCGACGCGGAGTTTGAGGAGATGAAGCATGGCGATCGCGAGATCGGTTTCTTCCTGATCGACATGCCGGGCGACGCGCCGAAGGCTGCAACTGCATCGACTAACGCACCCGCGGGCGGAGACTTTATGAACGATCTGGCTGCACTGCTCGGCAAGTACGGGATGGGCGCGAAGGACACCGACGACGACGATCGTGTGCTCGACGTGGCCGAGGGCAAGCTGACGCTGGAGCAGATCAACCTGCTGTTCCGCCACCTGCCTGTCGACATCTCGTACGTGGACGAAAACGAGCTGGTCAAGTTCTACACCGACACGCCCCACCGCGTCTTCCCGCGCAGCAAGGGCGTCATCGGCCGCGAGGTGCGCAACTGTCACCCGCCCAAAAGTGTGCACATCGTGGAGGAGATCATCGAGAAGTTCCGCACCGGTGAGCAGAGTCGTTCCGAGTTCTGGATCAACAAGCCGGGCCTCTTCATTTACATCGTCTACGTGGCCGTCCGCGACGCCAACGGGCGCTTCCGCGGCGTGATGGAGATGATGCAAAACTGCACGCACATTCGTGAGCTGGAGGGCTCTCGCACCCTCCTCACGTGGGATGACGAGCAGAAAAGCGAGCAAGAGCAACCCGCAGCCAAGCCGGGAGAGACGCCCGCGTCGCCCGAGGCGATCACCAAAGACACGAAGCTCAAGGCGCTCGTGACGCGTTTCCCGAAGCTGATTGACGACCTACCCACCATCAATGAGAAGTTCGCCATGCTCAAGACGCCCATCGCCAAGGTGATGCTCCCCATCGCCACCGTAGGCATGATGAGCGAGCGATCGGGCATGCCGCTCGACGAGCTGATCACGAAGCTCGAGGCGCTGATTGGGACGTATCAAATGAAGCACTAAGCGCCGACGGCCCCCGAGGCAAAAGATGCGCCGGGTACATGCTGTGTGGTGAGGCTCTCTCACCCGGCGTGTGCCCGGCGCTTCATCTTTTCGTGGCGTTTGCGGAACTTCCGCAAGCGTCAAAACGGGAAAAATGGTCCTTGCGGAACTTCCGCAAGCATCAAAATGGAGAAAATGGCGTTTGCGGGACTTCCGCAAGCATCAAAATGGAGGAAATGTCCCTTGCGGGACTCCCGCAAACACCAAAAAGTTCTCCGCGGCCACTTGCGGGACTCCCGCAAGCATTTCCAAAAGTGATTCGCCTCCTTTTGGTGTTCGATTTTTGGCCATAGTATGGGGATGCATAAAAAAACAGGGCCTACGATGTCGAATCGCAAGCCCTGCTGTGTCTATCAGCGAAAAACCAACGCACCGGAGGAGCGGTGCGCGGTCTTCATGTCATCTATTCCACGATCTCAACCATCGGCGCACCCACCTGAACGGAGTCACCTGCCTTGACGAGGATGCGGCGAACGGTGCCGGCAAAGTCGGCCGTGATGTCGTTCTCCATCTTCATGGATTCGAGCACCAGCAGCTTGTCGCCCTTGTTCACCTTCGAGCCCTCCTTGACCGTCACCTCGATGACACTACCAGGCATGGGGCATTCTACCATGCGGCCCTTGCCGGCGTCAGCGGCCTTGGGCGCGGGAGATGCTGCGGCGGCTGCCTCGTCTACGATCTCAACCATCGGTGCACCCACCTGAACAGAGTCGCCTGCCTTCACGAGGATGCGACGAACCGTACCGGAGAAGTCGGCCGTGATGTCGTTCTCCATCTTCATGGATTCGAGGATCAGCAGCGTATCGCCCTTCTTCACCTTGGCGCCCACTTTCACGTTCACCTCGATGACATTACCCGGCATGGGGCATTCTACCATGCGGCCCTTCACGGAGTCGTCCACTGCGGCCGCAGCCTCGTCCTGTGCCGTTTCCTTACCGCCGCAAGCGCAAGCGCCAGAAGCCTTCTGCGTCTCGTTGTACTCGGCTTCGCGTTTCTTGCGCAGGAAGCCAGTGGCTACGTTCGGGAAGAGCTCCAGCAGCAGCATGTCCTTCTCGTCCTTGGCCAAACGTACACCGCCAAATTCCTCAAGCACGGGGTTATCCGGTGTCTTGTGGGTGGTCGTGTCGTACGGTGTCTCAACAGGCGAACCTGTGATCTGCTCGCGGAACTTAGGATCAACCGGAACCGGCGTCTTACCATATTCACCCTTCACCAAGTTCACGAACTGGCTCGAGGTGTTGGCGTACTTATCCAGCCCTTTCTTCAAGCTCAGCGCGCAAGACACGGCCTGTGCGCCTACGATCTGGCTGGTCGGTGTTACGAGCGGTGGCAGACCGGCGTCGAGGCGTACGCTCGGGATGAGTTTCATCGAATCTTCGAGCAGATCCATCGCGTTAAATTGCTTCAACTGAGCCACCATATTGCTGTACATACCGCCGGGGATCTCAGCATTCTTCACCAGCTCGTTCGGCTTCGGGAAGTTGAAGTAAGCCTCGATGGCGTGGCAAGCATCCAGCAGCGCGGCTTCGTCTTCCTTGCGGACAGCCTCGATTGCCTTGTCGAACAGGGCATCGATCTCAGCCGGCAGCGTGTCGGTCAGCGGGTTGAACGGATTCGGGAACAGCTTCGATGCGTCGTAAGCCTCGAGCTCCTTGCGGATCTCTTTCAGCTCCTTGCTGATCTTGGCCACGGCCTCCATGTTCACGTCGAGCTCCACACCGAGTTTCTTGCAGAAGATGTAGATCAACTCAATAGCGGGAGCACCCGTACCACCGGCGAAGTACCAGATGTTCGTGTCCACGATGTCGGCACCGCACATGATAGCCGTCAGGACGGAAGCCAGACCGAAGCCCGGCGTACAGTGCGTATGGAAGTCCACGGGCACATTGAGGTGCTTCTTGAAGAGCGGCATCAGCTTGGCTACGCGTGAGGGCGGGATGAGTCCGCTCATGTCCTTGATGGTGATCATGTCAGCACCCAGTGCCAACATTTCCTGTGCCTTGTTCAGGAAATAAGCGTCGGTGAAGACCGGCTCGCGATCGTCATCATACTTCGGATCCACGGTGTAGCATACGGCGCAGTCGGCCATACCGCCATACTTCTTAATACTCTTCACGCTCGACTTCACGTTGTTCACGTCGTTCAGGGCATCGAAGATGCGCATGATGTCCAGGCCGGATTTTACGGCGTTACGGAAGAAACCGTCGATGATCTCGTCGGGATACGGAGCATAACCATAGAGGTTACGGCCACGGGAGAGGGCGGTCAGCTTGGAGACATCGCCTACAGAGGCCTTGATTTTCTCCAGTCTGTCCCAAGGGTTCTCGCCAAGGTAGCGCATCACGGAGTCGGGCACAGCGCCGCCCCATACTTCCATTGCGTAGAAGTTGGCGTCCTTGTAATAGGGTAAAACACGATCAACCTGCGATTGATTCATACGCGTTGCAAACGAAGACTGCTGTCCGTCTCTCAATGTGAGATCTCTGATCAAAAGTTTCTGTGTCATGATTAAATCTGTTTCTTATGAGATGAATTTTTAATTGGATAAAATCGATTCCTTTTCTTCCACGTGGATCTCCGGATACGACGTCAATGAGCCATAGGCGCCGGCGGAGTGGCCGCAAAGAAAAGGCTTTTCGAAGAGACCCCACCTGAATTACGGAAATATTTCCGCAATTCGGGCAGGGGTCACTTTTTTCATTGGATTCTGGGCATTAAGCTCATGAAAGTCATGCAGCAAAATAGACCATCAAGCCAGCTAGGACGATGTATCCGATGGCGTAAGGCAAGGCGCTGCGGAGGATCTCACCATCACGTCCAGG
>ERZ773043.500-NODE-500-length-23060-cov-10.615692_pt1 | contig 23060 bp, 19 predicted proteins | sample MGYA00580636_ERZ773043 | MGnify/ENA primary metagenome ERZ773043 (study PRJEB29015, sample SAMEA2737992) | human oral metagenome | biome: human oral; feature: human-associated habitat; material: dental | place: China | collected 2065 ...
CTATCCAAGCATCAGTTGAAGAACGTATCGACGTATTCGGTTCAGAAGGTAAAGCTTAATCTAGCTGAACAATACAGATAGAACCTGCCCAATGGGTGGGTTTTTTTGTTTTGTTTGCTTTTATAGAGAATATACTTAAGACTACTATATCCAAAGTTGCTAAACGAATGTAATTTTTTACAATGATTCTAAGACTACCCTTGGCGAACGAATATAACAGCTTTACGCCTGTTTTCAAAAGAAATCACTGTCTTTCCCAAAGTAAATTGGAACATCTAATTTTTATGAATACAGAGTAGCTAAATGAATGATAGAACTTTCAAAAAATTTAATAGTTTAAAGCACTTAGCACCTGTTTATATTGATGAAACGGGATTCGATACTTATTTTTATCGAGAATACGGTCGCTCATTATAAGGTCAGTTAATAGGAGGTAAAGTATCTGGAAGAAGATATCAGAGGATTTCTTTGGTTGCAGGTTTAACAAATAGTGAGTTAATCGCTCCAATGACTTAAGAAGAGACGATGACGAGCGACTTTTTTGAATCTTGGTTTCAGAAGTTTCTCCTACCAATATTAAATACACCATCAGTTATTATTATGGATAATGCAAGATTCCATAGAATGGGTAAGCTAGAACTCTTGTGTGAAGAGTTTGGGCATAAACTTTTACCTCTTCCTCCCTACTCACCTGAGTACAATCCTATTGAGAAAACATGGGCTCATATCAAAAAGCACTTCAAAAAGGTATTACCAAGTTGTAATACCTTTTTTCGAGGCTCTTTTGTCTTGTGCTTGTTTCAATTGACTATAGTATTCACCATCTAAAGAATTACTTGATTGGTTAGAACAGGCAATTAATAAAATTGCAGATAGAGGCACTAAAAATAATGTGGAAAATTCTTTCATTTGCTTACTCCATTTCTATTATATCAAAGTAATTTTACAAGTTTAAGACAGGTAATGCTGACATTTATTTTATTTCTTTCGAGAAAATACTTATTTTTCGGAAATCTAAGTATAATAGTTACATTTTTATGAGTTTGTAGATCTAATGCAAAAAACATATGTTTGTTATGATATAATAAAGGTGCTTGTTTCTTAGATTTATAAATAGTAGTTTTCGTTTTTTATGAATGCTCATTTAATATTAGTGGCAAATATAATAGTTCTTTAGGGGGATAGTAAAGTATGATGGATATTTTATTTGATAAATTATTAGTTGTATCATCATTTTGTTTAAGAAAAATTGGCAATTTAGTTGGTTTTATTATTGGAGTTGTAATACATCCAATTAAAAATATTGCGATTTGGATAACATTGTTATTATCATCATTCTTGATAGTAGGAAACGTTTCTATTCAATTAGAAGGTAAAGATATGTTTTTGATGTCAGTTGGTCTAGTTTCAATAATGATATTTATATCAAGTTTTCTAGAGAGACAGACAGTTGATATTGATAAAAAAGATAATTTCTATTTAGGTTACAATATAAAGAAAATAAAATTTCATGATAATTTCTGGTTAAAAAGATTTAATGAACTCCCGGTTACTCTTCTATTTTGGATAATCGCTAGTTTCCCAATGATTGTTATCTGTTCACAGTTGAAATTCAATTTCGAAATATTAAATAATGTATTCAAGAGTGTAAATGAAATTATCGAATATATTAAAGTGATTTGGCTTTCTAGTTTCTTAGTCATTTCAACTTATTGTACGGCGCTTTTGATAGAATCAGTATCATTATCAAGTAAAAGCTTTTCTCAAAGTTATTTATATAAGACTACTAAATTATATGAAAAAATAAAAATAGGAGCAGAAATTGAACAGTCTTTTAAGAAAACATTTAATAATATTTTTAGTTTTAAATCTATAGTAAGATTAGAGGATGATTTTCAATCAAAAATTGAAGATGAAATTGGTTACATTATAAATAGAGGTAGGGAGGTTAGTTCAAATGAAAAAGAATTACATGAGTTCTATAATCTTGCATTTAATTGTGAATCAGAAAAAATAGACGTTTTAATAAAAAGAATAAAGAAGTATTGTGAAACTGAAAAAAATAAAAAAAGGTATATAATTCATGCTTTTTTACTTAAAGGAAATCTAAACATTATTTACTGGTATTATATATACAAGTGGAGTGTCTTAAATCGTTTAAAGGTGATGCCTACAGAAATTTTAAATCTTGCAATAACAGATTTAAATAAATTGCTTGATATAGAAAATAACTTTTATGATAGTGAAGATTATCAAGATATTTTTTGGCAAATCTGCAATGAAGATATAAATGGTTTTAGATTGTCGTTTGGAATTCATAAATTAAATCAAGATGATCTAAAAAGAAATTATTGTATTTATAGGATATATTTAGTAATGATAGAAAGAGTAGAGGATATTAACTTTTTAAATCAGCTGAAGAATCCTAAAGATATGATGGATTTATTGAATGTTTTGAATGAGATTGATAAAAAAGGAGAAAATAGCGAGTATTTTTCATCTATTTTTTCAATTCTTTTTTCACGGACTATCGATAGGAAGTATAAGGATAACAATTTTATTAATTCATTCTCAAAAATGATGAGTGATAAGTACTTGCCAGAATATCTCAAGAATGAACGAGTTAATCGTAGTAAAAATATTTTATTGAATGGAGAAAATAGCGAAGATTTAATGGATAATAATGCTTTAGACTATCTTTTGATGTTTATGAAATTAGAGGATATTATTTTAGTATTGACTTTCTGTTTAGCTTATTCAGAACGATCTGGTAAAGAAGTAATGAAGATTGAAGAGTTTAAAATATGGGAAAAATCTATTTATAGACTATATATGAAAGAAAACATCGAAGATTTAAGACAATCAGAATTTTTATGTGAGTTATGTGAAGATTCAAAGGTGTCCCACTTTATTTCTGATGAATTTATTAAATGGATGTGGGATTCAATATTTAAACCATTTGACGAAAATATTTATGAAGAATTTATGAAGCTGGGAAATGATGGAATCCGACGTAATTTTAGCCTAGATAGATATTTTATTGTTAGATTACTATTATGTACTTACCCTAATAAGTCAGTATCGCTTTTTTATTTTAAAGAAGAAAATAAACAAAAAATTAAAAAGGAGTTAAGTAGTATTAAAGTGATATTGGAAAATGAAAATATCTATTTATTCTAAGGTAATAATGAAGTAAATTGATGGAGGAATAGATAGTGAAAAGAAGCTTTTGTTGTCTGAAAACTGCTCATGTACTATAGGAGAGATATTTTCTTTCTCGATCAATTATAGAAAAATTTTTTCATATTATTCTAGTATTGGAGTAGTACAAAAATTAATATAATGATCGTGGTGTATGTGTATATAGTAGAATAACTCTCTATCATATCAGGTCATATGTTTTGTGGCAAATTCAACTTAAGATTTTGCCCCTATTTTGCCAAACTTTTTTAAGAAGTAAAGAGAACAATGAAGTATCTTTCTAATACAGAGTGGGTGTAAGAATATCAGAATATAGCTCTTTTTAGTGTATGAGGAAATATAGTAAATAAAATGGCTTATGTTCAGAAGGTAAAGCTTAATCTGGCTGAACAATACAAAACAGAAACCTGCCCTTCTGGGCAGGTTTTTTTGTATGTCTTAAGGAAACAATTAAACCAGAATTTTTGATTAAAAGTATTATTTTAAGAGTGAAATCTCTAATTTCATAATCTACAGGCAAACGCTTGCATTCCATTTTTTATTGGATTATAATAGGTTGGTATAAAGCCTTCTGTAATAATAAAATTTAGAAGTTTTAGAAAGTAAGGATTTAGAATATTTGTAGTTAAAAATACTATGTTACTATTCCTTACGATAGGGAGATAGATATGGCAATGATAGAAGTGGAACATCTTCAGAAAAATTTTGTGAAGACTGTCAAGGAACCGGGGTTAAAGGGAGCTTTGCGCTCTTTTATTCATCCTGAAAAGCAGACCTTTGAAGCGGTCAAGGATTTGACTTTTGAAGTTCCAAAAGGGCAGATTTTAGGATTTATTTTGATTCTAATTATGCTTTTGGGAGGATTCATTTTAGTAATTCTTGGAAAAGATGCAGGAGGATATGCTTCAATTGTGGCATCTATCATGTTAAGCATAGGAAGTGTCATATGGAATAATATGAGCAAAAAAGAACAGGAAAAAGAGGATGAGGATATATAATCACAGTATAAGGTTTACTGTGATTTTTTTTTAGGGAGTAGACATTAAATTATAAACAGCTTAACGGCTATTTTTTATATGAACTAATAAAAATGAAGCAAAAATGAGAATAGGTTCATAAGAGAATTTCCAATTTTTACTTTTCTTTTTACAAAAAATAAGGTATAATACTGGACAAAGTATCTCAAAACCCCTAACCCTCTAAAAAATACTATGAAAGTGGAGGAGAAAGGAAATGAAAAGTAAAATTAACATTGTAAATCATGCAATAAATTTTGACTATGGAATAATAAATGATGTTCATGAAAATACACACGGATTGTATGATGAAGTTCATTTAATGCCTGATACTCATAGGGGAAAGGATGTTCCGGTAGGCTTTGTTGCAAAAGTGGATGTAGAAAAGGGAGTAATTCCAAATATTGTCGGAGTTGATATAGGATGTGGAATGAGTGTATATGAGATTCCAAAGCTTGATATTGAAAATATTGACTGGAAAGCATTTTATAATCATATAAATGAAAATATTCCATCAGGGCCGAAATTACAGGAGAAGACCCAGAAGTTTGATTTCAGTAATTTAATAATGAAAAAGCCTAAAGAAAAAATAGATTTATATTCAAGGGCACTTGGAACTTTAGGTGGAGGAAATCATTTTATTGAAATAAATTCAGGTAAGAATAATGACTATATTGTAGTCCATTCAGGATCTAGAAAATTTGGACTGGATATATGTAAATATTATAACAAGATGCTTGAATTTGATTTGGAAGCCTATAAAAATGATTTGAAGAACACTCTTCCTGAAGAAAGGGAAAATCTGAAAGAAAGCATCAAGGCAAAATACAACAGGACATCACATATTCTCACAGGAGAAAAGGCACAGAACTATTTAAATGATATGAAAATAGCTCAAAAATTTGCAAGTGAAAATCGTAGAAAAATGATAGAAAAAATGCTCGAATTTTTTGGATATAGATTTAATGCAGATAATTTTTGGGAATCTGTACATAATTATATAGATTTTGAAGACATGACCGTCCGAAAGGGTGCAACACCTGCAAGAAAAGGACAGAAAATAATAGTTCCAATAAATATGAGGGACGGTTCTATTATAGCGCTGGGAAGAGGTAATGAAGAATGGCTCCATTCGGCACCTCATGGAGCAGGACGTGTCATGAGCAGAAGTCAGGCAAAAGAGAGTATTTCCCTGCAGGATTACAAAAACAGCATGGAAGGTATAAAAAGCTTTACCGTCACTGAAAATACTCTGGATGAAGCTCCACAGGCATACAGAAATATTGATGAAATAGTGGAAGCTACAAAAGAAACGATGGATATAATAGAAGTAATAAAGCCAATATTTAACTTTAAAGGTTTACAATAAATTTAATGAATTTGAAAAAATGAAATGACTGGAGAAATCCGGTCATTTTTGTATGGATTGACAATTATAAAATAAAAAATATTACCTGATAAAGTTATAATTGAACTTTTCAGGTAACATTTATCTTCAGCTTTTGCTGTTTAGATATTTATTTTTGGATGATAAATGAAAAAAATTAAATATTATTATTTGCTTAATTCACAGCTTACATCTTTAGCTTTAGATGAAGATGTATATACTCCGTCGTTTCCTTTCATATGAATAGAAACACCTTCTTTGTTACTGTATAACTCTCCACTGGCAGCTTTTGTATTAACCAGTTCAAATGTTTTACCTTTTCCATTAGTCAAGACAGCCTTTTCACCATCACCATATTCAACAGTAATAGTTTCTTTACCACAGACAAAAGTCTTTTTAATGATTTCAGGAGCAGTTTGTTGTTCCTGCCCTGAAGTAGCAGCATTATTAGAAGTATTATCATCGGAAACATTAGCTGGAGTTTCCTTTTTTTCTGTTGCAGCAGAAACCGCAACTTCTTTTTCAGCAGCTTTTTTTTCAGCAGCTTCTTCTTTTGCAAAAAAATCCTGTAATTGCTGAATAGCTGATTTTTGTCCTTTCTTAGGTTTAGAATAACTGCTTACAGGTAATAAACCTGCGATTAAAGCTGCTCCTAGCACAACTGTTAGCATTTTCTTACTTGTTTTCATAATTTTTAAGTCACCTCTTCATAAAATTTGTTCGTTAACGTAAGTGAATTATAATATTGTATACTTTTTTATTTTTATATTTCTACATATAAATGATATAACTTACTCTTTGTTAACACTTTGTTTAAAAAAATTATATATTAAAATATTTACAGAAAGGCTGTGAAAATACAATAGCACTTACTGAAGCTTCAGGATACATCATATATCCTTCTGTAAGTTTAACACCAAACCTTTCAGGTTTTAACAATCCAAACAGTTTTTCCTGATTAGACAGGTCAGGGCAGGCAGGATATCCGAAAGAGTATCTGTTTCCCTGATATTTTGCCTTCAGTATGTCATCCATACTTATATTTTTATCTATAATTCCTACATCCTTTCTCATTACTGTATGAATGTATTCGGCTGTAGATTCAGCAAGTTCAAGTCCCAATGAATTTACAAGATGCCCTCTATAAAATTCTCCTTTACTTATCAGTTCATTTGAAACAATTCTGGACTTTTCTCCTGCACTTACAACAAACATACCTATATAATCTATTTCAGTTGGATGAATATAATCATTAAGTGACAGATACTGTCCCCATTTCTGTCTTGGAAATTCAAATGTTTCCAGAACTTCTGACAAATCATCAGAAAGAATTTCTATTTTTTCCCCATTTTTTCTACATGGGAAATATTTATAAACAGCCTTAATATCAAAATATTCATCTCCATGATTTATAATATCAAGAATTTCATTATATATTTTCATGGCTTTAGGATCTTTTTTTGAAAGAAGGTCGCTTATAACCCATTTCATTCCAAGATGTTTTCCAATAAGCATCTGCAGATTCATATATTTAAATACATCTTTTGCATTTATATTTGTAATTATCTGTTTATTAAGGGTTTCAGGCTTATATATTTTTTCAAAGTTATATTCAGGTTTCTTTATTTTAGAATAATCAAATGTTCCTTCAGCATCCTTGATGTCTCCTACAGTCTGACGGACATTTAGCCTTTCCAGAGCTTTTTCATCCTTTATAAGCAGAAGGTCTCTCCGTGTCTGAAGATATTTCTTAAATTCCTCAAATTTTTCAGGTACAATCATTTTGTTAAGATCAGCCAGTGCAGTCATGGCATCTTTAGAGTAAATGACAATATTATTTTCATATGAAGGTTCTATTTTGTTCACTGTAAATTTTTCCGTAAGAGCGGCTCCTCCTACAAATATAGGAATCTCAATCCCTGCATCACGAAGAACAGCCACGGTATTTACCATTTCAGCGGCAGATTTCACCAGAAGTCCTGAAAGTCCGACAAAATCAGCTTTTTCTGTTATAATAGCTTCCCTTATTTTTTCTGCAGGGGTATTAATTCCAAGGTCAATAACATTGTATCCATTATTTCCTATTATTATTCCTACAAGGTTTTTTCCAATATCATGAACATCTCCCTTAACAGTTGCCATAATGACAGTCCCCTTTGTTGCAGAATCAGCTTTTTCCATAAACTGCTCCAGATGTGAGACGGAAGCCTTCATTACTTCAGCACTTTGAAGAACTTCAGCAACAATAAGGTCATTTTTATTGAAAAGTCTTCCAACTTCATCCATTCCAGTCATTAGAGGTCCATTTATAATTTCAAGTGGAGCATATTTTTCAAGCAGTTTATCAAGCAGAGGAACCAGATCCTTCTTACTTCCCTCAACTACAAGGTTTGCAATCTGTTCTTCAGGAGTCATGTTACTTGTATCAGTCTTTTTTTCTACACCTTTTTTCTCACGATAAAATGCAACAAATTCTGCAACAGTGTCATCGTTTGTATTAAATAGGAGTGCTTCTGACAGTTCCTTTTCCTTGTCAGAAATATCTGACATATGAATCAGCTTTTCAGTATTTACAATGGCATAATCAAGTCCTGCTTCATAGGCTTTCTGCATATAGTAACTGTTCAGAACTTCTCTTCCTGCAATAGGCAGTCCAAATGAAATATTACTCACCCCAAGTATGGTCTTTACATTAGGCATTTCTTTTTTAATTTCCCTTATTGCTTCAATAGTGGAAGTGGCTGAACCAATGTATTTCTGATCTCCTGTAGCAACAGGGAATACAAGTGTATCAAAAATTATATCCCTCTCATCAATACCATATTTTTCTGTCAGCAGTTTATAGCTTCTTCTTGCAATTTCAAGTTTTCTTTCTAGTGAAACTGCCATTCCGCTTTCATCTATCAGACCGACAACGACAGAAGCACCAAATTTTTTAATCAGTTCTGTCATGTCTGTAAATTTCTTTTCTCCGTCTTCAAGATTTATGGAGTTTATAATTCCCTTTCCCTGAAGATATGTAAGTCCTTCCTTTATTACATTTATATCAGTAGAATCAAGCATTATAGGTACTTTTGCAAATTTGGCCACCTTTTCAAGGAATGCTTTCATATCACTGATTTCATCCCTGTCAGGGTTTGCAAGACATATGTCAATTACATCTGCATCTCCTTTTATCTGTAGCCTTGCCACTTCAGTTGCCTCATCAAATTTTTCATTTGCAATCAGATTTTTAAAGATACGTGAACCTATTACGTTTGTTCTTTCACCTACATAAATAGGTCTGTCAGCAGGAGGATTCAGTGTAACAAGTCCGCTGACTGCATTTTTTGTATCCTGATGTTCCTTAATTGATCTTGGTTTGTAGTTTATACTTTTTTCCTTTATTTTTTCTATATGTTGAGGAGTAGTACCACAGCATCCTCCAACTATATTCAGAAAATTTCCCTGAAAAAAAGGCTCTATCTTTGCTGCAAGTGTATCAGGTGTCTCTTCATATACTCCTTCCTCATTTGGAAGCCCGGCATTTGGATATACTGAAATATACGTATCTGAAACGTTATTCAGAGTTTTCAGAAATTGTGTCATAAATTCAGGTCCTGTTGCACAATTCAGTCCCACAGAAAATGGATTCATGTGGTTTACAGCGTAGTAAAAAGCATCTGCAGTTTGTCCTGCAAGTGTAGTTCCTGTACTTTCAATAGTAAAGGATAGCATTAACGGAACAGTATAATTTTCTTCCATAGCCTTTTTAAGCCCCAAATAAGCCGCTTTCAAATTTCTTGTATCTTGAATAGTTTCAAACAGAATTAAGTCAACTCCACCAGCCATAAGCCCAGAAACAGCTGTATAATAGCTATGGATAAGCTCTTCAAAAGTTACTCCCCCAGTAACGCTGATAGATTTGTTAGAAGGTCCTAATGCTCCTGCAACATAAAGATTTCTTGTAACTTCAGGATGCTCGCTTCTATATTCAGCAATAGCTTCATTTACAAGCTCTGCCGCAGCTTTATTCATCTCAAAAGCTTTATCTTCCAAATCGTAATCCTTTAATACAATATCCAAAGCTCCAAAACTGTTAGTTTCAATAATATCACTCCCAGCTTCTAAATATCTTTTATGAATATTTTTAATAACGTCAGGTCTTTGCAATACAAGATAATCATTGCACCCTTCATATTTTTCTCCGCCAAAATCACTTGCAGTTAGTTTTTCCTGCTGAATCATAGTCCCCATCGCTCCATCCAGCAGTAATATTTTATTTTTCAAATCATTTTGTAATAAATTGTAAGAATTTTTGTATTTATTTTTTGTCATTTATTCAACTCCTGTTTTTAGTAAATTTTATCCTACTATTTTATCATAAAAAACTTTATGTGTATATAGAAATATAAATTTTATTTTCAATATCAAAACATATTTTTAATTTTGTAGAGTGATATTGTTTTAAAAGACAGTTTAAAGAATATATTTGTTTAAATAGTAAATTTGTCTAGTTTTATTATTTTAAATTTGAAGAAGTTGGAGTATGAATCTAAAATTTACACAAAAATATATTAAAAATAGAAAGATATTTCAAATTTGTTATTAAAATATACGTAAAAGTGTGTTATAATGTGAAAATGTAAAGGAATAAATAAAAATATTTAAATAATTTTTAGGAAAAGGAGAATAGTAATATATGTTATTAGAATTAAGAGAACTTCAGAAGAATACAAAAGAGTATTTGGGAAAAGAAATTGAAATTAATGGATGGGTAAAAAAAATTAGAAGCCAAAAGAACTTTGGATTTATCGAACTGAATGACGGAACTTTCTTTACTGGAATACAAGTTGTATTTGATGAAGAATTGGAAAATTTTGAGGAAATTTCTAAACTTACAATTTCTACTTCTGTTAAAGTTACAGGAATTGTAGTTGAATCATTAGGAAAGGGACAAGCTTACGAAATTAAAGCAACAAAAATTTCTGTTTACCAAAAGGCTGATTCAAATTATCCGTTGCAAAACAAAAGACATAGTTTTGAATTTTTGAGAACAATTGCACATTTGCGTCCTAGAACTAATGCTTTTTTTGCAACTTTCAGAGTGCGTTCAATTTTATCTTATGCAATTCATAAATTTTTTCAGGAAAAAAACTTTGTGTACGTTCAAACGCCTATAATTACTGGAAGTGATGCGGAAGGCGCTGGAGAAATGTTTAGGCTTACGACACTTGATATAAACAATGTTCCGAAAACTGAAAATGGAAGTATTGACTTTAAGCAGGATTTCTTTGGAAAAGAGGCAAATCTTACAGTAAGTGGGCAGCTAAATGTTGAAACATTTGCAACAGCGTTTAAAAATACATATACTTTCGGACCTACATTTAGAGCTGAGAAATCTAATACTCCAAAACATGCTGCAGAATTTTGGATGATGGAGCCTGAAATTGCATTTGCAGATTTGGATGTAAATATGGATATTATTGAAGAAATGATAAAATATATTGTAAATTATGTAAGGGAAAACGCTAAGGAAGAAATGGAATTCTTTAACCAATTTGTAGACAAGGACTTGTTTAACAGGCTTGATACTTTAGTAAATAATGAATTTGGAAGAATTACTTATACAGAAGCAATTGAAATCTTGAAAAATTCAAAACAGAAATTTGAGTATGAAGTGGAATGGGGAATTGATCTGCAGACTGAACACGAAAGATACTTGGCAGAGAAACACTTTAAAAAACCTGTATTTGTAACTGATTATCCAAAAGACATAAAAGCATTTTATATGAAGTTAAATGAAGATGGGAAAACTGTAAGAGCTGTTGATTTACTGGCACCAGGAATTGGAGAAATCGTAGGTGGAAGCCAGAGGGAAGATGATTATGAAACTCTGTTAGGGAAAATTAAGGAAATGGGATTAAAAGAGGAAGATTACTGGTGGTACTTAGACCTTAGAAAATATGGAAGTGTGCCACATTCAGGATTTGGACTTGGATTTGACAGAATGCTTATGTACATTACTGGAATGACTAATATAAGAGATGTAATTCCGTTTCCAAGAACAACTAAAAATTTGGAATTCTAATTTAATCTTTGATTCCTCAAATTCAGCTTGACAAAATATTAAAATTATATTCAAAGAAAAGGCAAATATGATAGATGTGTTTTTTTATATATAATTTTAAGTGAGAACACTTTGAAATCTAAAATTAAAATTTTTGATAAATAAGTTTATTTGATTTTAGCATGTTAAATAATATCAAAATTATGCAGTCAGGAGGGAAATATGGAGAAATTAAGACGAATAACAATGGGAATGCTGCTGCTTTTCTTTACAACTGTAGTAAAAGCAAACTATTATATTGCAGAAAACACAGTCACTAATAGCGGGGGCGATGCGACAACTGTTGAAGAAGAAAGGACACCGGCAGTAGTACCGCCAACAAATGAAACTGATGACAGCGCAAAAAAAGCTCTTGAGCAGACAAATGAAAAAAAAGAGCCAAAAGAAGAAAAAAAGACAGTTGACACAGGAACTATGCCCGCAACACAGACTGAAGACATATCAACTGAGGCAAAATACAATTCCTATGCAAATTACGAAAATGCCACACTTGCGAAAAAAAGCTCGTCAGCCACATTCAGAATGGCACAGCTTTACTTTCGTGATGGACTTTATGAAAAGGCAGTAAATCTAGCATTAAAAGATGAAGCGCCTGATATTCCTGTAATGTATGTAATTGCGATTGGTTCAAGGCTTATGGGGAATAATGAGCAGTCAATTGATTATTACACTAGAATTTTGTCACAGGATAGCAATCAGGCTGAAGCAAAACTGGGGATAGGCATAGCCTACAAATCAAAAGGGGATTTTTCAAAGGCGTTAGGATATTTACGTGAATACAATTCAAAACATTCTGATGATGAAGTAAAAAAAGAAATCGCAGTATTAAATGAAATATTAGCTGGTTCAAAATAAGAAAATAGGGGGGGAATTATTGTGGAATGGCTTAGATTAAAGGAATATGGGATGAAAAATGCTCATATAAAAAAACTTATGTTAATTTTTCAAGATTTTGAAGAGTTATTTTATGAAGAAAATTTTAAATTGTTTAATGATGAACTGAAAAATCAATTGGAAGAAGCAATGAAAATTGATTTGAAGGCAAGACTGGAACTTTACGAACGAAATAGAGTAAGAATAATAAGTGCAAATGATAAGGAATATCCGAAAAAACTAAAGGAAATAAAGGATTTTCCAGTCTTTTTGTATTTAAAGGGGAAAAAATTAAAAGATTACGATAAAATAAAAATGGATAAAGACAAAATTTCAGTAGATAGTAAGCGGAATATTGGTGTAGTGGGTACAAGAAGAGCTACTAAATTTGGAAAAACAGCCTGTGAAAAAATTGTAAATGAACTTGTGAACTATAATGTAACTATAATTAGTGGACTTGCTGATGGAATAGATACAATTGCATTAAAAACAGCACTGGATAAGGAAATAGAAGTTGTGTCAGTAGTTGGAACAGGGCTGGATGTAGTTTATCCATATGAAAATCGGGATTTATGGGAAAGAATAGGAGAAACTGGAACTCTTATAAGCGAATATCCGCTTGGGACACAACCCACAAGATGGACTTTTCCTAGAAGAAATCGGATTATAGCAGGAATGTCAGATGGAGTTCTGGTAGCTGAAAGTTTTAAAAAAGGTGGTGCATTAATTACAGCAGAACTGGCTTTTAGCATGAACCGTGAAGTTTTTGCTGTACCTGGATTCATAAATTATCCATCTTTTGAAGGCTGTAATGATTTAATAAAAAACAACAAAGCAAAATTAGTAACTTGTGGGAATGACATTGCTGAAGAATTTTTGTGGGATATAAAAAAAGAAAAAAGTAAATTACAAAAACTTACATCAGAAGAGCAAATTGTATTTGAAACAATAATGGAAGAAGTAAGTTTTGAACAAATTCTGCAAAATGTAAAAGAAAAAATCGAAAAAAATAAATTATTTTCAATAATTATGAGCCTAAAAATTAGAGGATTAATTACAGAAACAAATGGGGCGAAGTATATAAGGATAGTGTAATTTAAGTTGAAATGTCGTGATTTTTTGGAAATGAAATCGATTGTTTGAGCGTAGTTTAACGTAGCGAGTTTCGATTTTATTTTCAAAAAATGCTTAGACGAGCCAGGGATAGTGCGTAGCACTTTCGCCATTCTCTTTAATATGCTGTTATTTAAATATGTTAAAATAACTATTATTGCGAAATAAAGGGAAATGGCGATTGATTTCCCTTGCTTTGTAAAAAGAAGAAAAATAGAAATAATAATCATTAATCAAAATAATTCAAAAATAAATAAATACAATATATAAATAGATAAAGAAATAAGGAGAAAATAGAGTTGGCTAGAAAGTTAGTTATTGTTGAGTCACCGTCGAAGGCAAAAACTATTGAAAAAATACTTGGTAGAAACTACGAAGTTGTTGCATCTTACGGACATGTGATTGATTTACCAAAAACGAAAATTGGAATAGATGTGGAAAATAATTTTGAGCCTCAATATAAGGTTATAAAAGGGAAAGGTGAGGTTTTAAAGAAATTAAAGGAAAAAGCGAAAAGCGCAAATGCTGTTTATCTGGCATCAGATCAGGATAGGGAAGGGGAAGCGATTGCTTGGCATATTTCTAATTATATTAAGCAGCCTGACAAGGTAAAAAGGATAGAATTTAATGAGATAACAAAGACAGCTGTAAATAATGCGATTAAGAATCCAAGAGATATTAATGATAACCTTGTGAATGCGCAGCAGGCGAGAAGACTGCTGGATAGAATTGTGGGGTATAAGATAAGTCCGCTTTTATGGAAAATAATTAATCGTAATGCCAGTGCTGGTCGTGTACAGTCGGTTGCATTAAAGCTGATTTGTGACCTGGAAGACGAGATAAATGCGTTTGTACCGCAAAAATATTGGGAAGTAAGCGCATTAATTGAAAAAGATATTAATCTTAATTTAGTAAAAATTGCAGATGAAAAAGTGGATAAAATCTTTGATGAAAAAGTTGTGAAAAAATTGAAAAAAGATTTGAAAAATGAATCATTGACGCTTGAAAAAATAGAAGTTAAGAAAAAATCTCAAAGACCGCCACTTGTATTTAAGACAAGTACACTGCAGCAGCTTGCTTCATCCTATCTTGGCTACGGTGCAAGCAAAACAATGAGAATTGCACAGCAGCTTTATGAAGGACTTGCGATTAATGGCGAAAATAAAGGGCTAATAACATATATGAGAACGGATTCCACAAGAATTTCTGTTGATGCCCTAAATATGGCAAAAGATTATATTACAAAAAATTATGGCGAAAAATACGTTGGAAAATATATTGTAAAAAATTCAAAATCAAATGTTCAGGATGCCCACGAAGGAATCCGTCCATCTGATATTAACTTAGTTCCAGATGATATAAAAGTTTATTTGACTAATGAACAGTACAGATTGTATAAATTGATCTGGGACAGATTTCTAGTTTCACAGTTTGCGGCTATGCAGTATGAGCAGATGCAAATTAACGCTGTGAATGGGGATTACAGTTTTCGAGGAACTATTAACAAAGTGGTTTTTGATGGATATTACAAGATTTTTAAAGACGAGGATGAAATTAAGACTGGAGATTTTCCAGAATTAAAGGAGGGCAATGTTCATCCAATAGACAAATTGAATGTGGAAGAAGGAATAACAAAGCCTCCAACAAGATTTTCTGAAGCGACGCTTGTAAAAAAACTGGAATCAGAGGGAATTGGACGTCCATCAACTTATGCTTCAATTGTTGAAACACTTAAATCAAGGGAATATGTTGAACTTATTGAAAAGCGTTTTTATCCAACATATTTGGGATACGAGGTAAAGGATGAACTTGTCAAGAACTTTAAGGACATTATGAATGTAAAATTTACGGCGAATATGGAAAAGGAACTGGATAAGGTTGAAGAAGGTACAGTTGAATGGGTACAGCTTTTGAGAACTTTTTATGATTCTCTTGAAAAGGACATCGACAAGTTTGAGAAGGAAATTGATAAAATAAAGAATCGTAGAATTGTATCGGATGTGCTGGATTCAGAGGGGAATCCAATGGTTTTAAAAACAGGGCTTTATGGGAAATATTTAATCAGTGAAACAAACGAGAAGGAAAAAATTTCGTTAAAAGGAATTGCAATATCGCCAGAAGTTCTTAAAAAGGGAGAAGTTTTTGTAAAAGAGGAAGTAGAGAAACTTCAAAACAATAAAAAAGGAATTTTAACTGATTATTTTGATGAAGAAGGAAACAGATATGTGCTTAAAGTTGGACGATTTGGGGAATATCTTGAAAGTGAAAATTATGAAAAAGACGAAAAAAGAATGTCGTTGCCAGCTGAATTGAAGCAAAAATATAAAAAAGGAGCTGTAATAGAGCTGGATGGAGTATTGCAAATAAGCGATGAAATGAAACGGTTACAGGAAATTGACAGAAAAATAATAGAAGAAGCAGGAACATGTGAATTTTGCGGGAAACCGTACGAAATAAAAACCGGAAGATTTGGAAAATTTTTGGCTTGTACAGGCTATCCTGAATGTAAGACTATAAAAAATATAAAAACTGGGAAAGTTACAAGAGTGACTGAAAAAGAGGAAAAAGCCAAAAAAACTACAAAAAAGGCAACTAAAAAAACAACAGCTAAAACAAAATCTACATCTGCAAAGGCTAAAAAGACAGCAACAACTAGAAAATCTACAGCAAAAAAGTCTAAATAGCTAAAAAAAATAATTAATTTATTAAAATATAAGTTTAAAATTATTTTGTTATTTATTATCGGACCAATAAATTGAATAATGTAGAGTATTATAGATTTTAAGTACGATTTTAGATAGTTTTTAAATAAAAAAGAGAATTAATCTGTATTGCTGTGAATGATTGTGTTATAATAAATGGAGAAGTTTTAATGAATAATAGTTACAAAGACGTTGAGAAAGAAAAGGCAATTGGAAATAAAGACAATATAAGAAATGAAAATCTTGTGATGTATGTTGACAAATTTTTGTATTATGAAGAGGTTATTCTTGGGAAAAGTTTTAATACGATTAGAAGTTATCGTCGAGATTTACTGCAGTTTATGGAATATCTGGATGAATATGAGGAAATTCGTAATTTTGAGGAAATTGAAATGATGACATTCAGATCTTTTATTGCATATTTAAATTCTCCTCAGAAGCTGGCTAAAGAGGAAGCGAAGGAAAAAAAGGATTCTCAGAAAAATACTGCAAATACAGAAATTGATGATACAGAATCAGAGATTGATAAGATAAAAAGTATTGAAGATATGGAAGAATTAAATACAAAAATGAGTGTCAAGCCAGTGTCTAAAAGAACTATAAATAGGAAGATTTCAGCACTTAGGACATTTTTTAAATATCTTCAGGAAATAAAAGTGATTGAAACGAACAAGGCGGCTTATATTAATGTTCCGAAATTTGAGAAGGAATTGCCAAATGTGTTGAATAGAGATGATTTAAACAGATTGAGAAACGTTATAAATACCGAAAAGATTACTGGAATTCGGGATAGATTGATTATTGAACTTCTTTATTCTAGCGGGCTTCGTTCGATAGAACTTATTAATTTAAGTGAATTTATGATTGATATTGAAGAGCGGGAAATCAGAGTTATTGGAAAAGGGGATAAGGAGCGGATAACTTTTTTTAGTGAAAATGCTAAGAAATGGCTGATAAAGTATATTGAGGAAAAGAAAAGACAATATGAAAACTATACAAGGGAAGTGCTGATTGTAAACAGTAAAGGAAAAAAATTGACGACACGTTCGTTAAGAAGGCTTATTTCGGCACATTCACATGAGGCGGGGATACAAAAGGAAATAACTCCACATGTATTTAGGCATTCATTTGCAACGGAACTTTTGAATAACGGAGTGGATATCCGATATTTACAGGAATTGCTTGGGCATAGCAGTATTGCTACAACGCAGGTTTATACACATGTGAGCAAGGCTTTCTTGCGGGATATTTATATGAGCACTCATCCGTTGGCTAAAGAATAATGGGTTTGATTGGATTGAATTGAATTTTAATGTAAAAGGAATGAGAAAATAGGAGGAAATTTTGATTATAAAAAAATGTAGCGGTTGTGGAATTGAACTGCAGTTTGAGGATAAAAATAAGGAAGGGTATGTTCCGGAGGAGAAGTTTATTACGCAGGATAATTTACTTTGTCAGAGATGTTTTAAAATTAAGAATTATGGGGAGAATCTTGTAAATAATTTTAGCAGGGAAGATTATCTGAAGGAAGTAAATGAAAGTGTGAAAAAATCTGATATAATACTTCCGATTTTTGATATTATTGACTTTGAAGGCTCGTTTACTGAGGAAATTTTGGATTATCTAAGAGATTACAGATCGGTAATTTTAATTAACAAAATAGATTTGCTGCCTGACTTTATACATCCAACTGAAATTTCAAACTGGGTAAAGGACAGGCTTGAAGAAGAAGACATTGTACCTGATGATATTGCTTTTATCAGTGCGAAAAATAAATACGGAGTAAATGGAATAATCAGAAAAATTAAAAATATTTTTCATAACAAAAAAGTAAAGGCAACTGTGCTTGGAGTTTCAAATGTTGGGAAATCATCAGTTATAAATTTACTTCTTGGGAACAATAAAATAACAACTTCTAAATATTCTGGAACTACTTTAAAGTCAATTAACAACAAAATTCCAAATAGTGAAATTACCATAATTGACACGCCTGGGCTCATTCCAGATGGAAGAATTTCTGATTTAATCAATGTAGAAAATGGATTAAAGCTGGTGCCAGCTGGAGAAATTTCACGAAAAACTTTTAAACTTGAAGAAAATCAGGTATTTATGTTTGATGTTTTCTGCAGATTTAAAATACTTGGAAATGAACTTCTGGAAAGTGGAAGCAAGCCTATATTTTCTGCTTATGCTTCAAAAAGTGTGAAGTTTCACGTGGCTCGTGAGGAAAGAGTGAAAGACTTGCTAAATGGAAATTACTTTGAAATTTTACAAGGAGCTGAAAAAGAAAAGTATTTTCAAAATGAATTTGTAACTCATGAAGTGGAAATAGAGGAAAATGAGGAACTGGTAATAGCGGGGCTAGGCTGGATAAATGTTAAAAGAGGTCCGCTAAAGGTACAGCTGGAAGTTCCAGAAAATGTAAAAGTGATTGTTAGGCCGTCAATTTTTAGAAATAAAAAATAAATTTAAGAAATTATTAGAAACTTGAATTTAGTAAAGGTTTAATTTTTGAAAAAACAGACTGAAAAAACAGGAAAGTTGAAGTAAAAAAATCTGAAGGAAGGAGGGCGTGATTTTTTACATTATAATTGTCAAATTTAAAATTTTGTAAATTTCATGCGGGAAAATGGCTTTTAATAGTAATTATTATGGAAATAATAAAAATAGAATGACTAGAAAAATTGCTCTTCGTGGGATAACTTTTCTTGTGGTAGTGTTCATTGCGATATTTAATGTCGTTATTTTATTTTCAAGAAAAATAGATAAACTTATAACTGCCGATATTCAGGTAGAAACTGTAAAATTACAGAATGCGGTAAAGAAATTTAACGAAAAAACTGGATCAAATCCTAAATTAACAGGATTTGAAAATAATCTTAGGGATGTAAAGAGTGCAGATGGAAAATATGATTTTGAAACTTTTTATGGAAGTGAAAAAATTTATGAAATTCCTGAAAGTATAGAAAATTCTAGGGAAAGAAGCAATAGAATTGTAACAAAAAAGGATAAAAAAGGCGGATGGGTCTATGACGAGGCAAAAGGGACTGTTTCGCCAAATATTTAAAATATAAAGTGAAAAATGGGGGAGTTAAACAAATAAACTCAATTAGAAAGAAGATTAGTAAAAAAATGAAATTTTCAAGTTTGGGAAGTGGAAGTAGCGGAAATTCAAGCTATATTGAGATGGGCAATAAGAAATTTCTTATAGATGCAGGATTTAGTGGTAAAAAAATTGTAGAAAAATTGAATAATATTGAAAAAAGAATTGAGGATATAATGGGAATATTTGTGACGCATGAACATTCTGACCATATTCAGGGACTTGGTGTTGTTTCACGAAAATATGATATTCCAATTTATCTTCATGAAGCAACTTATAATGTAATTAAGGACAGAATTGGAAAAATTGAGAAAAAAAATTTAAATTTTATAAGAGATGAAAAAACTGTAATTGATAATTGCGTGATAAATAATTTTGAAGTAATGCACGATGCTGAAAAGTGCTTGGGATATACATTTGAATACGAAGGGAAAAAATTGTCCTATGCAAGTGATGTTGGCTGTGTAAACAATATTATTAAGGAAAATTTGAAAAATAGCGATGTAATTGTGCTGGAAAGTAACTATGACTATAATATGCTGATGACAGGTCCTTATCATTGGGAACTGAAAAACCGTGTGAAGGGAAGAAATGGACATTTGTCAAATTCAGAAGCATCAAAGCTGATTGGGCAGGTGCTTAACGAAAAATTGAAAAAAATTTATTTAATGCATATAAGCAAGGATAATAACACGCCAGAGCTGGCTTATAATTCACTGTATCAAATTTTGGAGCGGGAAAATAAAAGCCATCTGGAAATCGAAATTATTAATGAAGAAGGAACAGAAATTTATAAAATATAGAATATTAGAATAAAGAATAAGGAAAAAGTTATGTGGAATGACTTAAAGCTGGAAATCGACATTTGTACTAAATGTATTTTGGAAAAAACTAGAATTAATCCAATTGTTGGCGAAGGGAATAAAAAGGCAGAAATTTTGTTTGTGCTTGATAGCATAAGTGAGGAAGAGGATGTAAAGCAGAAACTTTTGATTGACAGAAATGGAAAATATTTCAAAAAATTTTTGGAATATTCAAAGCTGGATTTGAAGAAATGTTATTTTACAACTCTCACAAAATGCAGTTCACATGGCAATTTAATCGAGAAAGACAGTATTACAAAGTGTAATGAGTTTCTTGTAGCGCAAATTGCCTTAATTAATCCAAGGTACATTGTAACAGTTGGAGAAAGAGCGACCAAATCACTTTTAGAAGATGTAGAAAAAGAGGATATAAAAGATTTGGTGGGGAAAGTGTTTGATTTTTATGGAGAAATTAAGGTTGTACCGATTTATGATATTTCCTATTTGTTTAAAGCGACAGATAAGGAAAAATGGAAATTAATAAAAATTTTGGAAAAATTATAAAAGAAGAAAGGAAATAAAAAAAGAATGATAGGAATAGGAATTGTAGGATTACCAAACGTGGGAAAATCAACATTATTTAACGCAATAACAAAAACACAGAATGCAGAAGCGGCAAACTATCCATTTGCAACAATTGAGCCAAATGTGGGGCTTGTAAGCGTGCCAGATCCACGTTTAAAAGATTTGGAGAAAGTAGTTAATCCAGAAAGAACGGTTGGAGCAACAGTTGAATTTGTAGATATTGCAGGACTTGTAAAAGGCGCATCAAAAGGGGAAGGACTAGGAAACCAGTTTTTATCAAATATTAGAAATACAGCCGCAATTTGTCAGGTTGTAAGATGTTTTGATGATGACAATATTATTCACGTGGAAGGAAGCGTTGATCCTATAAGAGATATTGAAACGATTAATGCGGAATTGATTTTTGCTGATTTGGACACGGTTGAAAGGGCGATTCAGAAAAATCAGAAGCTGGCTCGTGGAGGAAACGCAGAAGGGAAAGAATTAGTCGCAGTTCTTGAAAGATGTAAAGTTCATCTGGAAGAATTTAAATTATTAAAAACATTGGAATTTACCCAAAGGGAAGAAGAATTAATAAAAGTTTATCAATTTTTGACAGTAAAACCAATGATGTTTGCCGCAAATATTTCGGAAGAAGATTTGACGGCTGGAATTGAAAATGATTATGTAAAAAAAGTGCGTGAATTTGCAAAACAGTACGATAGCGAAGTAGTAACCTTTTCAGCAAAAGTGGAAGCAGAATTAATTGAAATAGAAGATGAAGAAGAAAGACAAATGTTCATTGACGAATTAGGAATAAAAGAGCCAAGCCTAAACAGACTAATTAGAGCAGGATTCAAATTGTTAGGACTAATCACATATTTTACAGCTGGAGTAAAAGAAGTAAGAGCATGGACAATAAAACAAGGAACAAACGCTCAAAAATCTGCCAGTGAAATTCACACAGATATTGAAAAAGGATTTATCAGAGCCGAAGTAGTGTCTTTCGACAAATTCATCGAACTAAATGGATGGAACGGTGCAAAAGAAAAAGGTGCAATGAGACTAGAAGGAAAAGAGTACATTGTGCAAGATGGGGATGTAATGTTCTTTAGGTTTAATGTATAAGAAAATATTTATTAATTTTAGAAGCTCTTTTTTAAGTTTGTTGCTTATTAAGGAGCTTTTTTGAATTATTTAGGAGAATAAAATGAAAAAATTTGAGATTTTTGTTAAACTATTTGTAGTACTGCTAGTTATTTTTTGTTTTGAAAGTTATTTTAAAGGAGAAATTATACAAAAAACTTTTATGGAAATAAATGAATATTATCATCTTGAAAGTGGACCCGATCCTTTTTATTCAGTATTTATATGTGAGTCAAAAGGTAATTTAGATTGTTTTGTTGTAGAAGAAATTTCAAATCAGGATAAAAATTATTTAATAGGGAAAATGGAAAATAACCAATATTTTTATATTAATTATTCAGATAATAATAAAAAGAAATTTAATTTAACAAAAGAAGAGATAGAAAAAATTTTTTCTCAAAAAATTAAATTGGAAAAAGCTAAAAAATATATAAATAAATATGGTAAAGATGAATTTAATCTATTTTACGAAATGTTAGTTGCTAAATTTATAATAGCTTTATTTTTTAGCCCTGTTATTTTAATATTAATTAAATTTAAAATATATCCAAAATCTTGGGATAAGGAATAGAGATTGGAATAAGCAGAATCCAAGTTATCTTTTAAATCAGTCATTATCAGAAAATTAACAATTGAGAAGAAGGACATTATTACAAGTTATAACAAAAAAATATTGAAAGTACAAGGTTATTATTAAGGATAGTGAATCAGTAAAAACATATACAGGGATTTCTCAAAATGGGAATAAAGTATGGAATCTGAACCACGCAGAGAAGAAACTGGCAAGTTATATTCAGGATAATTATTCAGGTAAAGAAGTAAAAGTAGATATTGGAGTACAAAATACATCAAAAGGAGTGAGAGGTATGTGTCCAAACTGTAATTCTTCAATGTTTGATTTTTTTAAAAATAATCCTGATATGAGAATAACCATTTATGAAGGAACAACAGGAATAAATCCGTAAGAGAAAGGAAGACAAGATGAATAAAAGATACATGGATATACTAAAAGAATATCTGAAAAAAAATGAAAGAAAAGCAAT
>ERZ773043.502-NODE-502-length-23042-cov-5.503894_pt1 | contig 23042 bp, 18 predicted proteins | sample MGYA00580636_ERZ773043 | MGnify/ENA primary metagenome ERZ773043 (study PRJEB29015, sample SAMEA2737992) | human oral metagenome | biome: human oral; feature: human-associated habitat; material: dental | place: China | collected 2065 ...
GCGGGTTTCCGGCCTACCTGCCCGCAAACGCCCTATTGACGCGGGCTTGCGGCCAGCCGATTTAGATAGCCGGGCGTCACACCCAGAACACGCAAACAGCAACTTGGTAAGCCACAGTAGGAAACGAGCAGCACGCCTCGTAGCCGCCGCCGCAAACCACAAGCCAGCCGGTCGCGCACCACCAGCGCATCGCTGCCTCTTTCCATATAAAGCCACGCCCCAAAAATTTAAGAAGCGCTGCATCTTTCCACACTTCCTATTCCAGCCCATTGACAGCCGTATAGCAGAAGACTAGCCTGCCCGCATCGTTTTCACTCACGCTGCCTGACTCTCAAGGCACTTTACCCAAGGAGACGCTGTATGGTTTATCGCCAGATACAAGGCAAAATCAGATCCGTATGCCGCACGTCAGGCGGCCGCTGTGGGCAATTTATTTTTTGGATTAGATGGACGGGAAAGTGATCAAACAGACCAACAATATAAATAATAAAAAGTGAAAAACTGTATCAATAAATATCAGTCAGAATAGTTTTTATCAGTATTAAAAACTTTTATGAAAAGCACAAAAATACAAGATTATAAAATAAAACATTACTACGAAATGATAGTGGTATTGTATTTTATAATACTATGTGTTGAACTTGGGCTGGCTTATTTGCCGCTTGAAAAAGTAGGTTTATTATCTGAATTAACCTTGATTCTTGAGTCAAGAATTCCATCAATATGGTCCGTAGCTAATGAAAAAGCAAGAATATATATGGTCACGACACTCATTTTTATTCCGTTAAAATTGTGGAATGCTTATGTAATAGGTACAATAACAGATAATTGTAAAACTGAAATTCCATTACCCTCCAAAAAGAATAAGATTACATTACGCATGATCATATGTTTTATAGCTTTGTTATCATTTTTTGGGTATGCAATATATCTTACTTTTATTGAAAAATTTATAGGAGACGTACCTTATATGTCTCAACATGAGCAAAACTATAGCGCATTCGTAATATGGTATGAATGGTCGTTTTACAGATTAACCATTTTTTGCTTCACAGCAGCAATGGTTTTTGCTTCAATAAAAGCTTATTTTAAATATTTTATGTATTTAATCAGTAAAGATTATTATAAGGAATAGTATCAGAAAAACTGTATAGATTGCAGCGTTAATGCAATTAGGGGATTACAAAAAATACTAAAAAATAAATAGCAGAAATCCCGCCGCTATTGCCCGCTTGGGTTCGCAGCGTTTTCCGGCGCCAGATCATCAGTGCTTTACCTGCAAACCGCGTGAGCATGATTGAAGGGCGGCGGGTCAATGCTTGGTCAATGCCATCCGGGCGTTCGTTGCTCTTGTGCGTGGTGCGGCGTGGTGTGGGCGGCCTGGCGTGGCTGCCCCCGATCCTGAACGCCTCTCCCGATCAGAGGGCGTTTTCGCCCATTTCGCCGGTGCGGATGCGCACGACCTGCTCAACGCCGGAGATGAAAATCTTGCCGTCGCCGATCTTGCCGGTTCGGGCCGCCTTGATGATGGCTTCGATGACGCTTTCGACGGTATCGTCCGGTACGACGACTTCGACCTTGACCTTGGGCAGAAAATCAACCACGTATTCCGCCCCGCGATACAGCTCGGTATGGCCTTTCTGCCGCCCGAATCCTTTGACTTCCGTTACGGTCAGGCCGGAAACGCCGGTTTCGGAAAGGGCTTCGCGCACCTCGTCGAGTTTGAAGGGTTTGATAATGGCTTCGATTTTTTTCATTGCCGGATGCTCCGAAAAGAATAATGCCCATGCGGCGCCGGTTGCGGCCGCCGCACGAAGCGGGCGGAACGCTCAAGATTCAATAGGCGCCGCGATAGCGGTTAGTCACCGGGTAACGCCAGTCCTGGCCGAAACTGCGCCGCGTCACGCGGATGCCGATCGGCGCCTGGCGGCGCTTGTATTCGTTGATGCGCAGCAGACTCAGCACGCGCCGCACGTCGGCTTCGGCAAAGCCCTGCGCAATAATCTCCTGCGCGCTTTGGCCGTATTCCACATACGCTTCGACAATGGCGTCGAGCGTTTCATAAGGCGGCAGGCTGTCCTGATCGGTCTGCCCCGGCTTGAGTTCCGCCGAAGGCGGGCGGGTGATGATGCGCTCCGGAATGACGCTAGAGACGCTGTTGCGCCAGCGCGCCAGCCGATACACCAGCGTTTTCTTGACGTCCTTGAGGACGGCAAGGCCGCCGGCCATGTCGCCATAGAGGGTGCAGTAGCCAACGGCGATTTCCGATTTGTTGCCGGTTGTTAGCACCAGCGCGCTCGTTTTGTTGGAAAGCGCCATCAGCAGCGAGCCGCGAATGCGCGCTTGAATGTTTTCTTCCGTCGTATTGGCGGGCAGCCCGGAAAAGGCGGGCGCCAGCATCGTCTCAAACGCCGCCATGCCCGGCGCGATCGGGATTTCTTCGTAGCGCACGCCCAGCCGGCGCGCCATGTCGCGCGCATCGGCCAGGCTGATTTCGGCCGTATAGGGCGAAGGCATCATGACGGCGCGAACCTTGTCGGCACCCAGCGCATCGACAGCAATCGCCAGCACCAGCGCCGAGTCGATGCCGCCGGACAGGCCGAGGAGCGCGCCGGGGAAGCCATTTTTCCCCAGATAATCGCGTATGCCCAGCACGAGCGCCTGGTAGACCTCCGCTTCAAGCGCCTGCTGCGCGGCAATCTGGCCCTGGCGTAAAGCGCCGGTGGGCGCTCCGCCCTCTCCGTCTTCGCCACCCTCTCCGCACGCTCCGGCAAATTCGACGATTTCCAGCGCTTCCTCAAAAGCCGGCAGGCGGCAGCACAGTTCGCCGTGCGCATCGAGCGCAAAAGAGGCGCCGTCGAACACCTGCTCATCCTGCCCGCCCACCAGATTGACCCGGATGACCGGCAGCCCCGCCGCCTTGGCCCGTGCGCGCAAGCGGGCAATGCGCTCAGACGACGCGCCCATGCGATACGGCGACGCAGCGGGCGAGAGCAGCAATTGCGCCCCGGCGGCACGCGCCGCCTCGGCAACGCCCTCCGCCTCCGCATCCGTGCCGATGGCGACAGCGCAGCGCACCCCCTTGATGTCGATCACGCAAACATCGTCGGCCGATGCGCAATTCGTCGCGCGATTCGTCTCACAATTTGCCGCACAATCCGCCGCATGATTCCGGGTCGCCCCCTCGCCCGCCGCAAAGTAACGCTGTGCATCAGCGGCGTGAAAATCGGAAAAATCCGGAAAGTAGCGTTTGTGGCAGGTGGCCAGCCGGCGACCTTCCCCCAGCAGGGTCGCTGCGTCAAAACGCCGCCCTTCGTGCATCAGCGGATGGCCGACGAGCAGCAGGATGCCCGCCGCTTCCGGCGCCGCGGCAAGGGTTTCGAGCGCGGCATCGCACGCTGCATAAAAATCCTGGCGCAGCAGCAGATCTTCCGGCGAATCGCCGCACAGCGCCAGTTCCGGCGTCAGTAAGAGATCGGCGCCCTGCGCCCGGGCGCGCTGGGCCGCAGCAAGAATCTTTGCCGTATTCCCCGCCAGATCGCCCAGTACCGGGTTGATCTGGGCCATTGCAATCTTGAGTGACATAGGTATGAACAATTAGCGTAATAACCGTAACGATCGATGCGGCAGCGGGCGGCCACGATGCGCTTGCCGCCGCCTGCGCCTTCTTTCCAGAAACTCAGGGCAGCGTATCGACAGCCGCAGCCGGCGGCCAGGCCGCGAGGAATTCCCGCCAGTGCGGCTTATCCAGCCGGGCCAGTTCCGCGCGCACATAGGCAATTTCCGCCTCGTACTCTGTTTTCGTCAGCTCGCCGCGCATCAGGCGGAAACGGAGCGAAACAAGATAGGTATTTATAACGTCGGTTTCGCAATAATCGCGGATACCGGCGATTTCGCCGGCCAGCCATGCCTCCCAGACCTTGCCGCCATCCATGCCCAGCTTGCCAGGAAAGCCGATCAGTTTAGCCAGGTCGTCCAGCGGCGCATTGGCGCGCGGCTGATACAGCGCCAACAGATCCATCAGGTCGAGATGGCGCGTGTGGTAGCGGTTGATGTAGTTGTTCCACTTGAAATCGCGGCTGTCGGCAAAATCACCGTCACCGAAATCCCAGTAGCGCGGCGCGGCGACGCCATGAATCAGCCCGCGGTAGTGCAGCACGGGCAGGTCGAAACCGCCGCCATTCCACGAGACAAGCTGCGGCGTAAACCGCTCGATGCCGTCGAAAAAACGCTGAATGATTTCGCCTTCATGCTGTTCCGGTTCGGCCAGCGACCAGACTTTCAGGTCTTTTGCCATGCGCAGTGCACAGGAAATCACCGCGATGCGCTGTAAATGCAGGGGCAAAAAATCGCTGCCGTTCTGGGCGCGCCGCTGCTGGAAGGCAAGTTCGGCGACCTCCGCGTCGGAGAGGGCAGCGTCAAGGTTGTACAGGCGACGCACGCCGGCCACGTCAGGAATCGTTTCAATATCGAAGACAAGTACGGGAAACATCGATCAATCCGGAAATACGCCGGTGGACAAATAGCGATCACCACGGTCGCAAACGATGGTCACCAGCGTGGCATTTTCTACTTCCGCGGCCACACGCAGCGCCGCAACCAGCGCACCGCCGGAGGAAATGCCGGCAAACAGCCCCTCTTCGCGCGCAAGACGCCGCGCCATTTCCTCCGCCTCGCCCTGTGACACCGCTTCGATGCGGTCGACCAAAGTCGGGTCGTAAATCTTGGGCAGGTAGGCTTCCGGCCACTTGCGGATGCCGGGAATCTGCGATTCCTCATCCGGCTGGCAGCCAATGATGCAAACCGCCGGGTTTTTCTCCTTGAGGAAACGCGCAACGCCCATAATCGTTCCCGTTGTTCCCATGCTGCTGATGAAATGCGTCACCCGCCCCTGCGTCTCGCGCCAGATTTCCGGCCCCGTGCTGTCGTAATGGGCGCGCGGATTGTCCGGGTTGGCGAACTGGTCGAGGACGACACCGCGCCCTTCAGCGCGCAGCTTCTCGGCCACATCACGCGCCAGTTCCATGCCGCCATCCTTGGGCGTGAGCATCAGTTCGGCGCCAAAAGCGCGCATCGTTTGCCGGCGCTCCAGGCTCTGGTTTTCCGGCATGACGAGAATCATCCGGTAACCGCCAGTAGCCGCCGCCATCGCCAGGGCAATGCCGGTATTGCCGGATGTCGCCTCGATCAGCGTATCGCCCGGCCGGATTTCGCCGCGCTGCTCGGCGCGCCGGATCATCGACAGCGCCGCTCTGTCCTTGACCGAACCGGCCGGGTTGTTGCCTTCCAGCTTGGCGAGGAGAACATTGCCGCGCGCCGCCACCGCCGCACCCGGCAGGCGCTTCAGGCGCACCAATGGCGTATTGCCTATCACATCTTCCAGCGTCTTATACATGGTGCCGGCTCAACCAGTCGACATACAGCGCAACACCCGTTTCGACATCGGCAAACGGTGCTTCGTAACCGGCTTCGCGCAGGCGCGTCAGATCAGCCTGCGTGAAACTCTGGTACTTGCCCTTGAGCGCCTCCGGGAAAGGCACATATTCGATCAGCCCCTGTTCCAGCAGGGCGGCAAGCGGCAGTTTCGGCGCGCCGCTGAGCGCCCGGCAACTATTGACGTTGGCTGCCGCCAGTTCGTTGAAGCTCTGCGCCCGACCGGTGCCCAGGTTGAAAATGCCCGATTTGTCGGGGTGATCGAGAAAAAAGAGTTTGACCTTGGCAACATCGCCGACATAGACGAAATCGCGCTTCTGTTCTCCGGCGGCGTAGCCGTCACAGCTCTCGAAAAGCCGAACTTTGCCTTCGGCGAGGAACTGGTGATAGTGATGGAAGGCGACCGAGGCCATCCGCCCTTTGTGCGATTCGCGCGGGCCATACACGTTGAAATAGCGGAAACCGGCAATCTGCGAATTGGCGTGCGGCAGGCGCTGGCGAACGACCTGGTCGAACAGGAATTTTGAATAGCCGTATACGTTGAGCGGGGCTTCGCACGCCCGTTCTTCGCGGAATTGATGACTGGCGCCGTAGGTCGCCGCACTCGATGCATAGAGAAACGGCACTGCCTGATCCAGGCACCAGTCCAGCAGATCCTGCGAGTAGCGGAAATTGTTTTCCATCATGTAACGACCGTCAGATTCCATCGTGTCCGAGCAGGCGCCTTCGTGGAAAACCGCCGCGATATCACCGTCGAAATCCCCGGCCAGCAGGCGGTCCAGGAAGTCTTCCTTATCGAAATAATCGGCAATCTCGCAATCGACCAGGTTGCGGAACTTGTCGGCGCGCTTCAGGTTATCGACGGCGAGAATCTGCTGCTCGCCGCGCTCATTGAGCGCCTTGACGATATTGGATCCGATGAATCCGGCGGCGCCGGTGACGATGACATACATTGGGTTTCTCCTCAGTCCATTTTCGGCGCCGCTCAGCGCCCGGCCCCTAGCGCCGCCTCCAGCTCCTTGCGGGTACAGACGGCCGTACCCAGCTTTCCGACGACAATGCCGGCGGCCATGTTGGCCACATGAATGGCCCGGCTCCAGCTGGCGCCGCTTGCCAGCATGACCGCCAATGTGGCGATGACGGTATCACCCGCACCGGAAACGTCATACACCTCACGCGCCACGGCTTTTTCATGCATCGTACCACCGTCCCGGAACAAGGACATGCCCGCTTCGCTGCGCGTTACCAGCAAAGCGTCCAGTTTCAGGGATTCGCGCAATGCGGTGGCCTTGCGTTCAAGTTCCTCCTCATTCTGCCAGCGGCCAACGATCTGGCGCATTTCCGCACTATTGGGGGTAATGACCGTCGCGCCCGCATAGACCGAATAGTCCTCGCCTTTGGGGTCGATGAACACCAGTTTATTGGCGGCCCGCGCCAGCTGGATCATTTCGCTGACATGCGTCAATCCGCCTTTACCGTAATCGGAAAACAGCACGGCATCGAATTCCGGCAAACGCCGTTCAAATTCGGACAGCTTGGCAAGCAGCACGTCACGCGACGGCACATTTTCAAAGTCGATACGCAGTAATTGCTGCTGGCGCGCGATCACGCGCAGTTTGACAACCGTGTCGATGGCTTCGTCGATGTAGAAGCAGGTATCGACGCCCTCTTTCTCCATCATCCGCTTCAGGCTCACCCCGGGTTCGTCATCCCCCGTCAAGGCCAGCAGCGAAACGCTCGCGCCGAGCGCCGCGGCATTGCGCGCCACATTGGCCGCGCCGCCCGGTCGTTCTTCACTGCGTTCAATTTTGACGACCGGCACCGGCGCTTCCGGCGAGATGCGCGAAGCATCGCCAAACCAGTAGCGGTCAAGCATCACGTCGCCGACGACCAACAGGCGAACGTTCGAAAAATCACCAAGCGGCGCGGACGCTGCTGCAGACATTGAGGACATTGCGCTCATTTTCCAGGCTTTCCTTTCATCAGGGCATCAGTTCAAATTCTTCACTGCGCTTCGGCGAATAGGTTTCCCAGTCACCACAGGCCGGGCAGCGCCAATAGAACTGGCGCGCCTTGAAACCGCAGCTATCGCAGCGGTAACGCGCCAGCCGGCGGGTATAGCCCTGGATGATACTCTTGGCCAGATCGAGGTCGACACGCATTTCTGGCATCGCCATCAATACACGCGCTTCGATCAGCTTGTCCAAGCCGAGCAGGGTTGGATTGCGTTTCAGCTCGTCGCGCACCAGCACATAGGCAGCCTCCGCGCCCTCGCTCTCCAGCACCAGCTGGAAGACGACATCGAGGAGATCGAATGACGGGTAGCGCTCAAGATAGCCGCGCAGTAACTGCGCGCCTTCGTCGCGCCGGTCGAGCTTGCGAAAGGCTTCAAGCAGGCGGTTGGCCGCCAGCGCCAGAAAGGCCGGATCCTGCCGTTCGATACGCTGCCAGCAGGCAATGGCTTCGTCGTAACACTCCCGCGAGACTTCAATGTCGCCTTGCAGCAGGCTGGCGCGCACGCACTGCCGGTTTTTTTCCAGCGCTGTCCGCAGATACTCCGATGCCTCATCAAGGCGCGAGCGGATCAGCGCCGCTGCCGCCAGCTCACAGTAATACTCGGCGATTTCCTTGTGGGTGGCGACATCGGGCAGTTCCTCGGCAATGGTAATAGCGCGCTCCCAGTCCTTTTCCAGCTGGTAAATTTCCAGAAGACTGCGCTTGGCTTCCTCGTTCAGATCGGTACTGCGCAATTGCTCAAAAATGGCTTCCGCACGGTCAAGCAATCCCGCTTTGAGAAAGTCTTGCCCCAGCTCGGCCATGGCCTGCAGTTTGAGATCCTGTGGCAGATCGTCACGCTCAACGAGGTTCTGGTGCATACGGATGGCGCGTTCGGTCTCGCCCCGCCGGCGAAACAGGCTGCCCAGCGTAAAGTGCAATTCAACGGTCTGCGGATCGATTTTCACTGCCTCGACGAAGGCTTCGACGGCGCGATCCTGTTGTTCATTGAGCAGAAAGTTCAGCCCCTGGAAGTAAGAACGCGGCAACGCGCGCGATTCCCTGACCAGATGCTTGATGTCGATGCGCGCCGCCAGCCAGCCCATGCCAAAAAACAGGGGACATAACAGCAGCTCCCAGTATTCGAATTCAATCATCTTTTGTCCCCTTGTACCGCCCGGGGCTTTTCGTGCCCGCATTTGCCCTGCAAAAAAATAGGCGGCAAACCGCTGTTGCCGCCTAGGGTCGATACATTCAATGTTTCTGCTATAGCTCGCCCTGCTATCCCGCCCTCAGCGGGCGGCCTTGCATGGAAAGCCGGAGTCATCGATTACACGCGCTTCACTGCGCCTTACCGGCTTTGACGGTGCGATCAACGCATTCGCGCAATTCCTTGCCGGCCTTGAAATGGGGCACCCATTTCTCGGGGACGCTTACCTTGTCGCCGGACTTGGGGTTTCGCCCCATGCGCGGCGGCCGGTAATTGAGTGCAAAACTGCCGAAGCCGCGGATCTCGATACGATCGCCCCTGGTCAGTACCTCAGACATCGTATCGAGTATCATCTTGACGGCCAGATCGGCATCTTTCGCACCCAACTGGGGAAACCGCTCCGCGAGGCGCGCGACCAGATCTGACTTGGTCATCATTCCCAAGTCCCTCTATTGCTGGTTGAGCTTGGCCTTCAGCAAGGCGCCGAGGTTGGTCGTACCGGAGCTGGCACTGCTTTCCGCAGACAGTTTCTGCATCGCCTGATGCTGCTCGGCCTGATCCTTGGCCTTGATCGACAGGTTGATCGAACGCGTCTTGCGGTCGATGTTGATGATCATCGCCTCAACTTCGTCGCCTTCCTTGTAAACCTTGGTCAGATCGTCGATACGCTCGCGCGAGACTTCGGAAGCACGCAGGTAGCCTTCCATCTCGCCTTCCAGCGCAATCACGGCACCACGCGCATCCACCGACTTGACGGTTCCCTTGACGATGGCGTTCTTGTCATGCGTTGCGATAAACGCGGTGTAGGGATCGCCGTCAAGCTGCTTAATACCCAGCGAAATACGCTCTTTCTCGGTGTCGATCGCCAGCACGACGGCTTCCACCTCGTCGCCCTTCTTGAAGTTGCGAATCGCCTCCTCGCCTGGCGTCGACCACGACAGATCGGAAAGATGCACCAGACCGTCGATACCGCCCGGCAGGCCAATGAAGATACCGAAATCGGTAATCGACTTGATTGCGCCCTTGACCTTGTCCCCTTTCTTGTAGTTCATCGCAAAGTCATCCCACGGATTCGGCATGCATTGCTTCATACCGAGCGAGATACGGCGGCGATCTTCGTCGATTTCGAGGATCATTACCTCGACTTCATCGCCCAGCTGGACGACCTTGGACGGATGGACATTCTTGTTTGTCCAGTCCATTTCCGAAACGTGAACCAGGCCTTCGATGCCCTGTTCGATTTCGACGAACGCGCCGTAATCGGTCAGATTGGTCACCTTGCCGAACAGGCGCGTGCCCTGCGGGTAACGGCGGGCAATACCAACCCACGGATCTTCGCCCAGTTGCTTGAGACCGAGCGATACGCGGTTCTTCTCCTGATCGAATTTGAGAATCTTGGCCTGCACTTCGTCGCCCACCGCCAGCACTTCGGACGGATGGCGCACACGACGCCAGGCCAGATCGGTGATGTGCAGAAGGCCGTCGATACCGCCGAGATCAACGAATGCGCCGTAATCGGTAATATTCTTGACGACGCCCTTGATGATGCTGCCTTCCTTGAGATTGGCCAGCAGCGCTTCGCGTTCTTCGCCGACTGTCGCCTCAAGCACGGCGCGCCGCGACACAACCACGTTGTTGCGCTTGCGATCCAGCTTGATCACTTTGAATTCGAATGTTTTGCCTTCGTACGGCGTCGTATCCTTGACCGGACGCAAATCGACCAGCGACCCGGGCAGGAAGGCGCGCACGCTATGCGCCATGACGGTCAGACCACCCTTCACCTTACCGGTGATCGTTCCGGAAATCAGAGAACCTTGCGTTAGCGCTTCTTCGAGGTAATTCCAGGCTGCGACGCGCTTGGCGCGTTCACGCGAGAGACGGGTTTCACCAAAACCGTTTTCAAGCTGGTCGATGGCCACTTGAACAAAATCGCCGACCTGTACTTCAAGCTCACCCTGGTCGTTGAGGAATTCCTCACGATCGATATAGCTCTCAGACTTCAGTCCGGCGTTGACAACAACAAAATTCTGATCGATGCGCACGACTTCGGCGGTAATTACTTCGCCCTGGCGCATTTCCTGACGGTGCAGGCTGGCTTCGAAAAGATCGGCAAAACTCTCTTGCGTGGAAGGAATGTTGGACATAAAAGAAAATTAAAAATTGAATGAATAAATTGACCGCATGATTGCGGGATACACTAAAAAACGCTGCCTGAGCTTAAAACCGATGCACTGTTCCGACTACATCTACGGAATACGCTCAATCCTCCGTCAGACAACCCCAAACGCCTGAACAAGAAGCCTGCATAATTCCTGCCGTTTCATCCGGTCACTTCCAAAAGAAACCGCAGAATCTGCCGCAACCCACAGCGCGCTTACTACACTTGCTTTACCGCTACTACAAAAAACATAAAAGCCTATCGCTGCCGGCATTGAAAATGCACCCTAAACCGCTTTGCCATGCCAGGCCAATACTTTTTCGACGGCCTGCTCGATCGTCAGATCGGAGGTATCGAGTAGACAGGCATCTTCACTTTGCCGGAGCGGCGCAACCGAACGTTGACTATCGCGTTCGTCGCGCTCACGCAAATCCTGCAAAATGGGCTGAATGCTAGCAGACATCCCATTTTCTCTCAACTGCTGATAGCGTCTTTGCGCACGAACTTCGACACGTGCGGTCAGAAAAATCTTGGTCTGCGCATCAGGAAAAACGACCGATCCCATATCACGCCCATCCGTCACCAAGCCCGGCGCGCGCCGGAAAAGGCGCTGACGGAATAGCAATGCTGCACGCACGGCCGGCCATGCCGCGACCTGTGAGGCGCCCGCGGAAATTACCTCGCTGCGAATTGCCGCGCTCACCAGCTCGCCGGCAAGCCACACTGAGTCCGAATCAAACCTGACATTCAGCCGGGCGGCGATCACCGCCAACGTCCGTTCATCATCCCAGGCGACGCCGGCACGCTGTGCCGCCAGCGCCGCCAAACGATACAGCGCACCGGAATCAAGATAATGCCAGCCGAGCGCCGTTGCCACGCGCGCCGCCACGGTTCCCTTTCCCGACGCCGAAGGCCCGTCGATGGCGATCACCGGAACCGCCTGCGTCACCTCGGCAAAGCGGGCAAAGTAATCGGGAAAAGTCTTGGCGACACATCCCGGATCGTTGATGCGCACCGGCGCCCCGAACGCGGCCAATGAAAAACACATCGCCATGCGATGATCCTCATACGTATCGACGCCTTCCGGCGGCGAAGACAGCCCGCCCGATGGCGGATGGATACGCAGCCAGTCCGCCCCCGCATCCACCGTGGCGCCCAGTTTTTTCAGCTCGGCGGCCATCGCGGCAATACGATCGGTTTCCTTGACGCGCCAACTGGCGATATTCCTCAGCGTCGTCTCCCCTTCGGCGAAGAGCGCCGTTGTCGCCAGCGTCATCGCCGCATCAGGAATCGCATTGGCGTCGAGGTCGATGCCGTGCAAACGCCCACTCGCCGGCGCACGCGCGGTAATGGCGCGGTCGCCTACATCAATACGTGCGCCCATCTGAGCCAGCGCCTCGGCAAAACGCACATCGCCCTGTACCGAGTCGGCACCGACGCCTTCGACACGCACCGGCCCGCCCCCCAGCGCACCCAGCGCCAGGAAATACGAAGCAGAAGACGCATCGCCTTCGACGCGCACCCGCCCCGGCGAGCGATAAGCACTGCCCGCTGGTACGACGAAGCGCCGCCCGCCTTCACGAATGACCTCAACACCAAAGCGTGCCATCACGGCCAACGTCATTTCGACATAAGGCCGGGAAATCAGCTCACCGGTCACCTCGACGGCCGTTTCCACGCCGCCCAGCGGAAGCGCCATCAGCAGGCCGCTGAGAAACTGGCTGGACACGTCGCCGCGAATTTGCACGCATCCGCCCGGCCGAACCGTCCCCGGACGGATGGCCAGCGGCGGGTAATTTTCATTACCCAGATAATCGATGTGCGCTCCCAGACGGCGAAGCCCATCGACCAGATCACCGATCGGCCGTTCGTGCATGCGCGGCACGCCGGAAAGCGTGTAATCGCCGCCAGCCAATGCCAGTACGGCGGTCAGCGAGCGGAAGGCCGTGCCGGCATTGCCCAAAAACAACGCCGCTTTTCGCACGGGAAAGCGTCCGCCGACACCCTGCACTCGAACCCCTGACGCACCTTGCGATTCGATGCGAACACCCAGAATCCGCAGGGCATCCAGCATACGTGCCGTATCATCGGATGCCAGCAAGCCGGAAATTTCGGTTTCACCCGCAGACAACGCGGACAGCAGCAGCAGACGGTTAGACAGACTCTTTGAACCAGGCAGGTGCACGACACCGCCCGCCGAGCACAAGGCCGGCAGATCGATAAATGCCTGTTTTTTTGTTGCCTCCATACGCCTGCCTTCTCCAGTGCTTGTGGTTTTTTCTGTTGTCCCTATTTTTCCGCCTCGCTGGCCCAGGCGCGGCGCGCGGCGCGCGCGGCGGTAAAGACATCGTTCAAGCGCCCGCCATCATTGGCCTCCAGCGCCGCATACAGCGCATCAAGCTGCCGTCGGTAAGCGTCCAGTTCCGTCAGGAGCGGAAGACGGTTGGCCAGGCAGATATCGCGCCACATTTCCGGATGGCTGGCGGCAATACGGGTAAAGTCGCGGAAGCCACTGGCGGCAAAGGCAAACAACCGTCCGCTACCCTCGCGCTGCGCCAGATCGTACACCAACGCATACGAGAGCAGATGCGGCAAATGGCTAACGGCGGCAAAAATACGGTCGTGCTCTGCCGGCGACAATTCATGGATCTGCGCACCGCACCATGCCCAGGCTGAACGGATACGGGCGACATCGAGTGGGGTGTTTTCTGGCAGCGGTGTCAGAACGACCTTCTTATTACGGTAAAGATCCGCGCGCGCCGCCGCCGGCCCGCTGTGCTCGGCGCCTGCGATCGGATGGCCGGGAATGAACTGTCCGATCCTGCCACCGAAAAATTCGCGCGCCGCAGCCACCGCATCCATTTTGGTGCTGCCGCCGTCAGTCACGAGCGTCCGCTCGCCGAGGTAGGGGGCGATACGCGCCATGACTTCCGGCATCTGCGCCACGGGCGTAGCAATCAGCACGAGGTCGGCATCGGGAATTTCATGCCCCGGATTGATGCCGATACGATCGACGATACCGAACTCCAGCGCCTGTTTCATCCCTGACAGGCTGCGGCCGAAGCCGACAACCTCCCTCACCTGCCCGGCAGCCTTGAGCGCCAGGGCAAAGGAGCCGCCCACCAGTCCCGCGCCGAAAATGACCAGTTTGCCGAATTCCGCCTGTTCGCGCATTGCCATGCTCTGCCGCCTCCCGATTCCCTGTTTTCCTGCCACTCAGTAGAGCGCCGCCGGGTAGGAGCCCAGTACGCGCAGATAGGCTGCGCGCTGCTCCAGCGCCGTCAGTGCCTGGGCAACGTTGGCATCCTGCCGATGCCCGTCGATATCGACGTAGAACACGTATTCCCACAGGGTATGGCGCGCGGGGCGCGATTCCAGGCGCGTCATCGACACGCCGTGCTCGGTAAAAGGCATCAGCAGGTCGACCAGAGACCCCGTTCGGTTCGGCGCCGACATGATCAGCGAGGTCTTATCGCGGCCGGAAACACCGGTATCCTGATGGCCCAGCACCAGAAAACGGGTCGTATTGTTCGGTTCGTCCTCAATATTTTCGGCCAGCCGTGGCAAACCATAGCGCTCGGCCGCCGCGTCACCGGCAATTGCCGCCGCCCCCGCTTCACCGCCAGCGGCCATCTGCGCCGCCTGCGCATTGCTGCCCACCGAAATGCGCTGCGCCTGCGGCAACATACAGCTCAGCCACTCACGGCATTGCGCCAGCGACTGTGCATGCGAATACACTTTGGTGATTTTTTCCAGCGCCGTTTCACGGGACAGTAAATGTTGCTGGATGCGCATGAGAACTTCACCGCAGATACGCAAGGGCGTCGTCATCAGCAGATCCATCACCCGCCCGATGGCGCCTTCCGTTGAATTTTCAGTGGGAACAACGGCATAGTCGGCATGGCGCGCTTCGACCACACGGAAAATGCCGTCAATCGAATCTTGTGGGAACAAACGCGCCGCGTGGCCGAAATGCTTGACGGCGGCGCTTTCAGAAAAAGTGCCGAGCGGTCCGAGAAAAGCCACGCCCAGCGGCCGTTCGAGCGACAGGCAGGCGGACATAATTTCACGAAAGAAACGGACAACCCCTTCGTCAGACAAAGGCCCGCGGTTCATCTCCCGAATGCGCCGCAGTACCTGGGCTTCCCGCTCGGGACGATAGATTACGTCCGCTTCGCCATGTTCCGCCTTGATGGCGCCGACGCGCTGCGCGCAGGCTGCGCGCTGGTTGAGCAGCGCCAGCAAACGCGCGTCGATGGCGTCGATCTGGTCGCGCGCTTCTGCCAGTTGGCGGGACAGCGCCTCATTCGGCTTCATTCATCGCCCATTCCTGAATAGTCCTTCTGTATCGCAGACTCATCCCGCGCCCTTCCTCCAGCCAGACCGCCCGCTGGGCGACACCGGATGCATGAGGTTCAAGCGCTGCCTTCTCCGACGGAATGCGCACCGTTTTCCGCCTCGTCGGTATTGTCGTCGGCCTCGGCGATCTTTTCCAGACCGGCCAGCTTTTCACCCTCATCCAGCGCAATCAGCGTCACCCCTTGTGTTGCCCGACCCAGTTCGCGAATTTCGCGCACATTGGTGCGAATCAGCACGCCGCCCGTAGTGATCAGCATGATTTCGTCTTCGTCCTTGACCAGGCATGCCGCGACGACCTTGCCGTTACGTTCGCTGGCGGCAATGGCAATAACGCCCTGTGTGCCACGCCCGGAATGACGGAAATCAGCCAGCACCGTGCGCTTGCCGAAACCATTTTCGGTCGCCACCAGCACGCTCTCCTGATGATTGTCGGCCACCAGCAATGAGAGTACCTGCTGCCCTTCGCCCAGCCGCATACCACGCACACCGCGTGCCGTACGCCCCATCGGCCGCACGTCTTCCTCATCGAACCAGACGGCCTTGCCACCGTCAGAAACCAGAACGATGTCCTGTACGCCATTGGTAATTTGCGCACCAATCAGGTAATCGCCTTCATCGAGCGCCACGGCGATGATGCCGGCTTTACGCGGATTGGAAAAATCGGACAGCGGGGTTTTTTTGACCGTGCCGCGCGCCGTGCACATAAAGACGAAGCGATCGTCAGCAAATTCTTTGATCGGCAGGATGGCGCTGATTTTTTCCCCTTCTTCAAGCGGGAACATATTGACGATCGGTTTACCGCGGCCATTACGCGAACCTTGCGGCACTTCATAGACGCGCAGCCAGTAGAGACGCCCGCGGTTGGAGAAACAGAGAATCGTATCGTGCGTGTTGGCGACGAACAGCTGATCGACGAAATCATCTTCCTTGATCGCTGCCGCCTGTTTGCCGCGCCCGCCGCGCCGCTGCGCCCGGTAGTCGGCGAGCGGCTGCGATTTGATGTAGCCGCTATGCGTCATCGTCACCACCATATCCTGTGGCGTGATGAAATCTTCGATGCTCAGATCGTGGGTATCCAGCACGATCTGTGAGCGGCGCGCATCGCCGAACTGGGCGCGCACGGCGCTTAGTTCTTCACGCAGGATATCGGTAATCCGTTCCGGCCGCGCCAGGATATCCATTAGATCGGTGATTTTTTCCAGCAGATCAGCAAAGTCGGCGACGATCCTGTCGCGCTCCAGTCCGGTCAAACGCTGCAAGCGCAAATCCAGAATCGCCTGCGCCTGCGCTTCGGACAACAGATAGCCATTGTGCGACAGTCCGTATTCCAGCCCTAGCCCCTCCGGTCGCGTGGCATCAAGCGCAGCGCGTTGCAGCATCTCCGCCACCGTTGTCGAGACCCACAATCTGGCCATCAGTCCGCGGCGCGCATCGGCGGGTGTCGGTGAAGCCTTGATGAGCGCGATGATTTCATCAACATTGTCCAGCGCGACGGCCAAGCCTTCCTGAATATGCGCCCGTTCGCGCGCCTTGCGCAATTCAAACTCCGTACGCCGCGTGACGACTTCACGGCGATGGAACAGGAAGCAATCGAGCAATTGCCGAAGATTGAGCAGACGCGGTTGGTTATCGACCAGCGCCACCATGTTCATACCGAAGGTATCCTGCAACTGCGTCATCTTGTATAGATTGTTCAGGACGACTTCGGGAACCTCGCCGCGCTTGAGTTCAATGACGATACGCATGCCGGATTTGTCCGACTCGTCGCGCAGATCGGAAATGCCTTCGATCCGCTTCTCGTTGACCAGTTCACCGATTTTTTCGAGCAGGACGCGCTTGTTAACTTGGTAAGGAATCTCGTCAACGATGATGGCCTGACGATCGGCGCTGCCCTTGATGTCTTCAAAATGCGTCCTGGCGCGCATAACGACGCGTCCACGCCCGGTGCGGTAACCTTCACGCACGCCAGAAACACCGTAGATGATGCCTGCTGTCGGAAAATCAGGCGCCGGGACAATCTCAATCAGTTCATCGATGCTGATTGCCGGATTATCCAGGACGGCCAGGCAGGCATTGACGATTTCGTCAAGATTGTGCGGCGGAATATTGGTCGCCATACCGACGGCGATCCCCGATGAACCGTTGATCAGCAGATTGGGAATACGCGCCGGCAACACCTGCGGTTCCTGCTCGGCGCCATCGTAGTTTGGCCCGAAATCAACGGTTTCCTTGTCGATGTCGGCCAGCAGCTCATGCCCGATGCGCGCCATGCGCACCTCGGTGTAACGCATGGCGGCCGCGCTGTCGCCATCAATCGAGCCGAAATTTCCCTGCCCGTCGACCAACATATAGCGCAGCGAAAAATCCTGGGCCATGCGCACGATGGTGTCATAGACGGCCGTATCGCCATGCGGGTGATATTTACCGATCACGTCACCGACGATACGCGCTGATTTTTTGTATGCCTTGTTCCAGTCGTTACCCAGCTCATGCATGGCATAGAGCACGCGGCGATGCACCGGTTTGAGGCCGTCGCGCGCATCGGGCAGCGCCCGGCCGACGATGACGCTCATCGCGTAATCGAGATACGAACGGCGCATTTCATCTTCGAGGCTGACGGGGAGTGTTTCCTTGGCAAAGGCGTCTACAGGCTGTTCCATTTTTCTCGCACAGAGTTGGAGTGTTTTTCTGAACGCATCGCGATTCTTGGCGAAAAATCGTCAAACCCTACCGGACTTGCCGTTCAGAACCCCACGATTGCGCGCAAGTTGGCGCAATACAAACAGGATTTCAGACTTCCCCAAGAACCTGCGCAACAATAAATATATAGAGATATAGAGGCATAATTTTAGCATGGAGCCAATGCCCTTCCCGGGCGCGCATGACAGCACAGCCAATGCACCATAGAAACATCAAGCCGCGAAAAACTGTCACATGAATGACAAAAGCTGGCGAATTCACTCGCGTTATATGAAATATAGAATGGTTTACCATGCGTTTGCTGGAACAGCCTACGACTATGGCGATAAGCCGGCGATATATCCATAACGACTGCATGAAAGGAGATCGCATCATGAAAAAGAGCTTTATTTACCTGACAGCCGCAACGCTGACCCTCAGCGCCTGTGCGACCATGGAGCCGCCGAACTCTACGACGGCAACGCACACCGGCATTGGCGCAGCAGCGGGCGCGGCTGTCGGCGCCGCCGTCACGCGCGGCAACAACCGCCTGCGCGGCGCGGCCATCGGCGCAGCCATTGGCGGTGCGGGCGCCTATCTGTGGTCAAAGCATATGCAGGAGCAGAAAGCGGCCATGGAACAAGCAACGCAAGGCACGGGCGTGACGGTCAGTCAGACGGAAGATAACCGCCTGAAGCTCGACATCCCCAGCGATATTTCCTTCGACAGTGGCCGCTATACCGTCAAGTCCGCCATGTATCCGGTACTCGACCGATTTGCCACAACGCTAAATCAGCATCAGGCAACCCGCGTCACCATTATCGGCCATACCGACAGCTCCGGATCAGACGCGATCAATAATCCCTTGTCGATCAATCGTGCAGCCGCCGTGCGGGATTACTTAGTCGGCCGCGGCGTCAATATCAACCGCATCACCGTCGATGGCCGCGGATCGCGCGAACCCATTGCGGACAACTCCAGCGCAAGTGGTCGTGCCAGAAACCGGCGCGTAGAAATCTTTGTTGCCGAAAATACCGGCGCCTGAGCGCTATCGCATTTCATAGGCCTTTTGCCATAAGGCGCCTCTGAAGCCCTTGTAAAAAACAAGCAGAGCCCCTCCAAGGGGGCGCCCGGAATCCCTTATAAACAGGGCATCTCCGGGCGCCCTGCCCGGAGATCCTTTATCCACGCGGGTTTCAGAGCGCCCGTCCGAAAATCCGCTTAGGCGCCCATCCCATGAACAACACTGCCCACGCGCCGAAACTATCGCCGCCTGTTCCCATCGACCTGCTGATCGAAGCGCGCTGGATCATCCCTATCGAACCGGCGAACGTCACACTGGAAGACTATGCGCTTGCGATTGATCAGGGCAACATCATCGCACTCTTGCCGCAAGCCGAGGCGCGCACGCGCTTTGCGCCCCGCGAGACGGTTCTGCTGCCCAACCACATCCTGATGCCCGGACTGGTCAATCTGCACACACATGCCGCCATGACGCTGCTGCGCGGGCTGGCCGATGACCTTCCGCTTATGGAATGGCTGAAAAACCATATCTGGCCGGCCGAAGCTAAACATGTTTCACCGCAGTTTGTTTATGACGGCACGCGGCTTGCCTGCGCCGAAATGCTGCAAGGCGGCATTACCTGCTTCAACGATATGTATTTTTTCCCGAAAGCGGCAGCCGAGGCGGCCCTTCATGCGGGCATACGCGCCTCCATTGGCCTGGTGACCATGGAGTTCTCCACTGCCTATGCGACCGATGCAGACGATTATCTGGATAAAGGCATGACGGTGCGCGACCAATTACGCAATGAAACATTGCTCAGTTTCTGCCTGGCACCCCATGCGCCCTATACGGTCAGCGATCAGAGTTTTGTCAGAATTCTGACATTATCCGAACAATGTCATTTGCCGATTCATCTGCACCTGCATGAAACCGCGCAGGAAATTACTGATGCCGAAAAACAGTACGGTCAGCGGCCGCTGGAACGCCTGCGCCAGATCGGCCTGCTCAGTCCGGGATTGATTGCCGCACACGCCGTTCATTTGACCAGCGACGAAATCAATACACTGGCTGCGCATGGCTGTTCCGTCGCACATTGTCCGAGCGCCAACCTTAAACTGGCCAGCGGCATTGCCCCGGTTGCCGACATGATCGCTCATGGCCTCAACGTCGGCCTGGGCACAGATGGCGCAGCAAGCAACAACCGACTCGACATTTTTATGGAAATGCGCATGGCCGCGCTGCTTGCCAAGGCGCAGAGCGGAGATGCCGAGGCTGTCGGCGCACACCAGGCATTACGTATGGCAACGCTGGCCGGTGCACAAGCGCTCGGCCTGGATGCTCGCATCGGATCACTCCGTCCAGGCAAAGCCGCCGACCTATGCGCCATCGACACGGCAAAAATCCCACTCATTCCCTGTTATGACGCGGCTTCACTCGCCGTTTACAGCGCCGGTCGTGAGCATGTCAGTGACGTATGGGTTGCAGGAATACAACGCTTAAAAAGCGGTCAACGGGTTGAAAATGACGAAATCGAGTTGATAAACTCCGGACGCCTATGGCAGAATCGGGTTCGTCTAAGTAAGTGATGTTTGACATTTTTTAACTGAGGCGTTTCGGGCTTGTCGGCTACCACCGCAGGCTTTAACCATTAGAGGACTTTCAGATGAAGAAGACAGCAAAACATAATTTGATGGCCGCACTGGCCGTTACCCTCGGCTGCTGCGCGTCATTCGCCCAGGCTCAGGCCTCTGAAAATTTCACCAGCGTTTACGTTATTGACCAGCGCGGCGAAGTGGTTCTCAACAATTATGGTCAATGCTGGCGCACCGGCTACTGGACGCCGGCAGCCGCTGCACAGGACAAGAATGGTTGTAAATGTGACAAAGATCTGATTCCGAGAGAAGTTTGCGAACCGGCTGCTGCGCAACCCGTACCGCAACAACCTGCTGCTTTCGGTGAAAAAGTGACAATTGCCGCTGACGCGCTGTTCGACTTCAACAAGTCTGTGCTGCGTCCGGAAGGCAAGGCCAAACTTGATGAAGTTGTCGCCAAGGCTGGAGAACTTGAACTTGAAGTCGTGATTGCCGTCGGCCATACCGACCGCATCGGCGGCGCCGCTTACAACCAACGTCTGTCCGAAAAACGCGCGGCTTCCGTCAAGGATTATCTGGTTTCCAAGGGTATCCCGGCTAACCGCGTTTACACGGAAGGTAAGGGTAAGACCCAACCGAAGACCAAGCCGAATGAATGCCGTGGTCCGAAGAGCAAGAAGGTTATTGCTTGCTTGCAACCTGACCGCCGCGTCGATATCGAGCTGATCGGTCGCAGAATCACGAAGAAATAATCGGCAGTATTGAGGAACTTAAAAGCCCTGCTCCGGCAGGGCTTTTTATTTCCCATATTTGTTCGGCGCGGTCTTTTTGCCGCTTCTGGCGCTACCCACACCTCTTTTCTCCAGCAAGCCTCGCCTCCTGCATTATTTTTGTGACGCTATAGCACTCTCAAATTTCTCCTGTTGCTTTATCCTATTTTGAGTCTATTTTTAAAAACTCCAAAGTCATGCAAAACGCCGACCTGAAAGAATTGGATAAATTCAGCCAACTAGCCCATCGTTGGTGGGATCTAAACAGTGAATTTCGCCCATTACACGACATTAATCCGCTCCGTATCGGCTGGATCAACGAGATTATCTCGGTCAACGAGAAAAAAATTCTTGATGTCGGTTGCGGTGGTGGCATTCTGGCGGAAGGGCTGGCAGCGCTTGGGGCACAAGTCACCGGCATCGATCTGTCCGAAAAAGCGCTAAACGTCGCTAAATTACACTTGCTGGAAAGCGGGCACAGTATCGATTACCGCCACATCGCGGCAGAAGATCTGGCTGCACAACCGCCGGAGACCTACGACATCGTTACCTGCATGGAGATGCTGGAACATGTTCCTGATCCGGCCAGTATCGTCACAGCCTGCGCCGCACTGACCCGGCCCGGCGGGCATCTCTTTTTCTCTACGCTTAATCGCAATCCAAAATCTTTTCTTTTTGCTGTGATTGGTGCCGAATACCTGCTACAACTACTCCCCAAAGGCACTCATGAATACGCCAAATTTATCCGCCCTTCAGAACTGTCGCGCTGGGCAAAAAATTCCGGCCTATCACCGAGCAGGCTTATTGGCCTGAGCTACAACCCTATTACACGTACCTACTCCCTGGGCAGCGACACCAGCGTCAATTATCTGATGCACGCCGTCAAACCCACACTTTGCACGACACAATAGCGCTACCAGAAAAACCTGAAAACACGAAGCACCGCACAGTGACGAACACACCGCTTCTTTACCGTCATTCTTCCCGCCACTTGTTCTCATCCCCTGAATCAAGGATAATTCGCGCTCCTTCGGTGCAAACCGAATGCGCGTGATGCCCCGATGGCGGAATCGGTAGACGCAGCGGATTCAAAATCCGCCGCCGCAAGGCGTGCCAGTTCGACTCTGGCTCGGGGCACCAGAATTTTCTAGATACCTAAAATTACAGCGCTGCCGAAATGCCGTCCTGCGGCAATCTCCCGCCCCTCCCCCGTACCGCGTTACCCCTCATCGAAACTGGCGGGAAAAATTCCGTATGCTGACCCTCGACGATTTCGACTTCGACCTGCCGGCCGAATTAATCGCCCAACACCCCTCCAGTCAACGCACGGACAGCCGTCTGCTTTATGTCGAGGCCAATGCGCTGCACGACCTGCGTTTCGGTGATCTGCTGCAATGCATTTTGCCCGGTGACCTGCTGGTATTCAACGACGCCCGCGTCATCAAGGCGCGACTGTACGGCCGCAAGGCCAGCGGCGGACACATTGAGGTCATGATTGAACGGATCATCGATCCTCACCATGCTGTCGCCCAGATCCGCGCCAGCAAAGCGCCCCGGCCAGGCAGTGTGATCGAGCTGGAAAACGCCTTTACCATGACCGTGCTCGGGCGTGCCGGCCGACACGGCGAATTCTTCGAACTCCGCCTGACGGAACAGGGCGACTTGTACGCATTGACCGAACGCCACGGCCACTTACCGTTGCCGCCCTATATTACCCATACGGCCGCAGCCGAGGACGAAACCCGCTACCAGACGGTTTACGCCCGCCACGCCGGCGCTGTGGCAGCGCCGACTGCCGGCCTGCATTTCGACACAGCGCTACTTGCCGCATTCGAACGCA
>ERZ773043.503-NODE-503-length-23004-cov-8.258661_pt1 | contig 23004 bp, 23 predicted proteins | sample MGYA00580636_ERZ773043 | MGnify/ENA primary metagenome ERZ773043 (study PRJEB29015, sample SAMEA2737992) | human oral metagenome | biome: human oral; feature: human-associated habitat; material: dental | place: China | collected 2065 ...
GATAAAGATAAAGATAAGAAGATAAAGAATAGATAAATAGAGATATAAAGATATAAGAATAGATAAATAAATTGAGATAAGTATAGCTAGAGATGAATAGAGAGATAGATAGAAATATAGATAAGGATATAGATAGAGAAATATAGAGAAAGAGATGTATAGAAATAGATAAATAGTAGAGAAAGAAAGTTATAGAGATAAAGAGAGATGAGTATAAAGATATACATGGAGAATAGATATAGTATCGAGATATATTGATATATAGAAACATGCTTATTGTAGCGCGTATACTGTGAGCAGTATGAGAAAGGAGTAAAGCGCTCAGCTTCAGATAGACACACTTTGACTTGCCCGATCAAATATGGCACACTTGAGGGTGGTGGGGCGACCAGCGCCTCAAGGATACGCATGGAAGGAGAACTCTCATGCACAACAGGAAGAACGCATGGGACAGTCGTTCCATGCGTCGTGAAGCCAGAAAGGCGCGTAACGTTGCGCCGTTCTGGCTGGTTGCTATTGGCTCTTGGGCGGGTGTACCGCTCGGGAGCTACATTATGCTGTTCCACTTCGGTGGGACGGCATTTGAGCGTCACGAGCTGCCTTGGCTCGTGATGTATCTCACGTGGCTCCTCTTCGGAGGAGCCATCGTGGCAGGCCAGCGCCTGCCGAAGGCTTCGGGGCTGCTGCTCATTACAGCGGCCGCCATTGGAGGGATTTTCATTTCCCTCCTCGCCTGGGGGCTTTCTATTTAGAAACCTCGGGTCGCCTCTTACCACCAAGGGCGGGTTGAGCAGTGCCGTTTGGCTTACTGCTCCCCGCCCTTTTCTCTTGCTTGAAATAAAAATCACCCTGCCTTCTACCTCGCTTTTTCTCTGCTACTCTGCTATAGTAAGGCTATGGATTTAGAACTTGTGACACTGACTGGTAGCAAGCTACACGAGACTGTGTATGAGGTGATGCTACCGACGCCGGAGGGGCAGATTGCGGTCTTCCCAGGGCACGAACCACTGGTAACTCTGGCAGTGCCAGGTGTTGTAGCGGTGCGTCGCGCCAAAGACGACAGTGACGACCAGCTGGAATACTTTGCTATCTCTGGTGGAGTGGTCGAGATTAGCCAGACAAAGGTACGCATCTTGGTCGACGAAGCCGAGCATGGCGACGATATCATTGAGGCTGAGAGTAAAGCCGCTCTTGAGCGCGCTCTCAAGCAGCGCGATAATGCTAGTACTCAGGTGGAGCTCGAAAAAGCGCACCAGCTGGTCGACCGCCATGCCGTGCGCCTGAAGGTGGCTGGCCTGCGCCGACGCCACAACAAGCACCGCGTATAAAACACATTGATGACAGAGACAAGCGCAGAGAGGCAGATTGCATAATGACAGAATTTTATCCTCCCCATCCATCATTACCAGATGGGACGTATGATTATCGGCGTGATGGCGAAGCTACGGGTGATTGCTATGAACGGCCTGTTGTATCCTACGAGCTCGGTGATGAGTATGGTCTTGGTGATCTTACCACACCAGAGTGGCCCCGCAGAGCAGAGTTTATTCATGAGCTCGGTGAACACTATGTGCCAGCAGTACAGAACATCATTGGCGCGTGCATGGATGGCCGACCCGGCAGCACAGCGGAAGCAGTGCCAAATGGTGCAGGCGGTGGCTTGCTCTACTTGGTGGCAGATCGATTGGTACGCGGTGATAGTGACCCTATTGATGAAGCGAATACCCGCGTTCTGGGGCAGATTGGCCAGATACCGGCGACGGTGCACGTCCACCGGGATGACCATGCTCATGGCGAGCAAGCTGGCTGCGCTGCGGCCGACAAAGTGGGTGCGATCTTTACCATCATTGCTCAGCATGGTGAGCAATTGCGCAGCCTAGCCACTGAGCTTGGCCTTGGTAGCGATAGTAGCGACGAAGCCCACCAGCAGATCATTCGCCATGCAGCAGATGAGTCCAAGCTTGTTATGGCTAGTGGCAACGATCTTGTGGCAATGGTCGACGCGCAGCTAGCAAAGAGTGCTGAGCCTACTGGTGCTCACACCGATATGTTGCACGGTAGCCACCATGAGGCGGTGGTGGTGATGAATCAGCGCGCTGGGATGACGCTCGACCGCCAGGCCTTAGCACAGGAGTTTAATCAACAGTACCAGGCCTTCAATATCGACACGTGGGCCTTTGCACCCTCAGCCGAGGCACTCTACCCAGATGACCCAACTGCCCAGCAGCAGGCCTCCACTGCCATGCTCTACTACAACCTTGCTGCCATCATGGCGCTGTGTGGCCCACGCATGACGGTGATGGTGCTTGCGTAATGTTGTGTTGTAAGTTTATTAAGTGGTGGGGATTGAGCCTAGATCTTGAAACTTCCCTACAGCTATGAACGTGAGAGTTACTTTTCCTGCTTCATAGATAAAGAATATCTAAAGTATAGCCGCTTACCTATGTAGATGCAAAACTAGCGCTCTCGTTCGTCCTCATGACGATATAATTTGAGGATATCACCCTCCTCTACCATAGCACAAACACCATCTATTCAGATGTGCGCATAGTCTCATGCCATCGGTGGATAACGCGCCGCGCTTCGACCGTGCTGGTGGTGTGCATCAGCTGGTCGCGCAGCTCCTTGGCGCCATCGAAGTCGCGAATGTAGATCTTGTAGAAGCGTTTGAGCGTCTCGTATGGCCGTCCTAGCTGTGGCTGCCAGTGGTCGAAGAGATCGAGGTGGTAGCGAAGGAGGGCGAAGTTGCGCTGCACCAGAGAGCCAGCACTCTGCACTGCATCGTCGGCGTGCGGCGCAAAGCAAAATGGATCGGCAAACACCCCGCGGCCAATCATCACCCCATTGACGCCCGGGTGGGTTGCCACCAGTGCCATGCCATGCGCCCGATCGCGAATATCGCCATTGATGGTGAGCAGCGTCTGCGGCGCAATCGCATCGCGCAGCGCCACGATATCATCGATGAGCTCATAGTGCGCCGCTACCTTGCTCATCTCCTTCTTGGTACGCAAGTGGATAGTGAGGTTGATGATATCTTGCTGAAGCAGCGTCGTGAGCCATGCCCGCCACTCGTCCACAGCACTATAGCCAAGGCGGGTTTTAACGCTGACTGGCAGACCAGCCGTCTTGGCCGCGGCAATAGCGGCTATTGCAACGTCTGGATTGCGAATCAGCGCCGCTCCCCCACTCTTGATAGCACTCTTAGCAGGGCAGCCCATATTAATATCGATCCCTGCAAAACCCAGGCGTGCACAGTGCTGGGTAAACTGCTCCATATCGCCTGGCTCGCCACCCCAGATCTGCGCCACCAAGGGATGCTCATCATCTGTCTTGACGAGCCGCCCAGCAATTGCCCTGTCACCAGCGTGTACCCAGCCCGTCGCATTAGCAAACTCAGTAAAAAACACATCGGGCGCACCAGCCCGCTCCACCACGTGGCGAAATACCACATCCGTCACCGCCTCCATCGGTGCCAAAATAAAAAATGGCTGCGGCAAATCATTCCAAAACGACGTCATATCAAGCTATTATAACACAATTGATCAGGGGAGAGGCCCCGCACCCACGCTTTATGCGTAGATGGGTACCACGGTGGGTGCGGGGCGATGTGAGCAAAATATGGTCTTATAGACCACCCCCTTCCTGGGGTCAACTCTCCAAGGTATTTCCTTGGAGAAGTACTCACATAGCTGGGATGGCAGGAATCGAACCTGCGACGAGAGTCCCTTCACATGCTTATCACCATCGACAAGCAAACCTCTCGTACCCCTCAACCAAACGGGGCATCCCAGGTCGGTCGCCATTGACCGACCACTCCTTACAAAAACTCAAGCCGGAGCAGTGCCGGCGAATTTTTGCAAGGATAGAGGTAATTGTAATCTACCTAGCGAGAATTGTCAAGTAGTGAGCGCCTCTGAATTTTACAGCTATACCACGGTTACGTACCAGTCCTTGATATCCCCTGCTCGCGCGTTAGGGCCTGTCGATATCCAAGACTTGCTCTGATGGTCTGTATGTTAACTTCTCGATTAGTTATACATAAGTTCAATATATCTCTAAAAAAGGAAGAAGCTCCTGCCTCAACGCATGATGCGGATGCAGGAGCTCGGGAGAGACTACAAGCGGTTCTGCTCGTTCTGGCGGGTGGCCAGGGCGCGAGTGAATCTCGCGAGTCTCACGTGTTTTAAAGAAGTCTCCGTGGCAGGTGCACGGTGCGCGGTAATAAACGCGCAGCATGAGACTTCTCGATCATCGCCTCCCAAGTGGCGACGATACCGCCTACCCCCTCTTGATTCCCGACAAGGGGTAGCCTACGGCGGTTGCTATAGCGATGCTCAACGCAAGAGAGCGGAGTATTTGCTATATAGCGGAGATAGCAGGAATCGAACCTGCCGATGTGTGCAAGGCACACGTAGCGGGGCCTGACCCCATACCTCCAGTGACGGATAGGTGTATAGCCTTATTCTGCTATACTTAACACCTATTCTCTCAGCCTCGCACGTGAGGCTGACCGCTGCTAAGGGTGAAGTTTATATATAACCTTCACCCTTACATTTGGAGCATGGCCTTGAGGTCATACTACCACGACCACCGATACCAAAAGTACCGGTGCCGTCGCAAGCAGGGCATCTTGTTTTGCCCTGCTTAGTCTTCCTAGCCGTCGCATCTTGGCGACGGCTATCTTCCGATTTAAAGAAGAAAGACATGAGGTATTCACCTCCTCTCCGCCGAAGCCTCGGCAGAATTGTCGGTGAACCCTTTTTCAAGGACGCTCTCGTGCTGAGCGTCTCGAGATAGCCACATCGGGTAGCTACCAGGGTTCACTCAGTTTCGAGCTGTTACTATATATACCAATATACAGCGAGATTGTCAATCAATATACGCATGTCTTGCAGAGATTCTCGTTTTGTTCTTACGTTCTGTTTCATTCTATGTACTATTCGCAACAAATGACAGACGACGCGGATTTATTGCACTCAGACAGTCTTACGCTCCCGCTGTAAGGATCAGATAAAAATAAGCAGAGATAATTTTCTCTAGGAAAACTCACCCACCAGCGCAAGAGAGAATGCCGCATATACTACACCAAAATGTTTCGGCCAGGGTAGCAAAAAGAGCTTGTCCATGTGCTTAGCTATTAGCCACTCCATTCTCTCCTGCAGCGCGTTGCAGCAAGGGTGTATAGCGAGTACATTGCCTATTGCGTCACAAGTGCTTGCGCTTAGCGGCTATTCCTGCTCTTCTATACGCCGCAGCAGATCCTCCTCAAAGGCAAGGATGCCTTTGTAGGTGGCTGGGTAGTGGCTGGTGTCGGGCAGCTGGAGCTGGGTAATGCAGTGCCACACGGCGGCGATGAGCTGAGCGAATTCATCCAGCTCGGCCTGAGAAAAGCTGGTACTGAGCTGGTGGATAGCGCCCGTGTCCTTGTCTGGCTCGACGAACTGCAGTGTGGCCCCGGCAAAGTCGTAGCGCGCATAGTCGCGCGAGTGGCGCACGAGGAGCTCGTAGAACATCAGCTGTTGGCGGTATTTGTGCAGCTTAATCTTCTCGGCATCGGTGCGGCCCTGCCAGCTGCGGGCGGGCTTGCCCGTTTTGTAGTCTGTAACGGCGATGGTATTGGCAGTGTGGTCAATATCGACAAGGTCAAGCGTGCCAGTAAGGCGAGCATCACCCAGCACAACTCCTTGGCCGGCAAAGCTTAGCTCGGTCTTTTGCTCGGGGCGGAAGGTATGCGCCTCGGCCTGCAAGAAGGCGCTCAGTGAATCAAGCCCCTTGCGGCTAAAGTACGCGAAGTCCTCTGGCCCTAGCGGCTGGCGATTAAGCTCTTGCTCAAAGTCGCCGAGGATATCTTCGGCCGGTCGCACCTTGCCCGTGGCAGTAAGATGGGTGTGTGCACGCTGCAACACGTGGTGGATGGCATTGCCGTAGATGGCATGCGGGCTGGGTGCCTGCGGAAAGCGCAGCAGGTAGTTGGTTAAGAAGGCCGCGGGCCCACCGCGCGACACGTCTAAGAAGGCGGTGAGGTGGGTGCTAGAGAGCTTATACTGCTCCAGCATGGGCTGGAGGAGCTGCTGCAGATCGGGCTCGGGCGTACCAACTGGCGCAAGACGGTGCTGCCAATCAGCGGTGAGCTGCGCGGTGAGGCTTGGCACGTCGTTGGGTATATCAACAGTGGTGGCAGTGAGGTCGACGCCGTCGAGGAAGCTGGCTGGTAGTGTTGCTTTGCCGGTATCATCTTGGGTGCTGTAGCTGATGGTGAGGTGGTCGCGCGCCCGCGTCATGGCGACAAAAAAGAGGCGGAGGCGCTCGTCGTACGTAGTGCCAGCGGGAGCAATAGCAAGGTTATCTGGATACGTGATGAGCGACACTGGTGAGCGCACGCGCCGCCCCCAAGTGCTATCGACAGCGCCCATGATGTAGACATGGTCAAACTCTAGCCCCTTGGCCTTGTGCGCCGTCATGAGGTTAATGCGGCCGGTATGTGCCTCGGTGCGCTGGCGGATGGTGGTGATGGGCGTCTTGAACTGCCGGTGCATACTGAGGAGATCGAGCATATCGGCAAGCCGGAGCGTCTCGTCATCACCGCGATACTCCTGGGTGCGGCTGCGCAGAGTCCGTAATGCCTCAAGGCAGGCAAGGTATGCGTCGGGCTGCTCGGCAAGCCTCTCGCGTGAGAAATAATAGTCGTACAGTGGTGAGCGGTAACGTATTGTGGGCACGGCAGGGGTCGCTTCAGTAGAGAGGCTAATTGGCTGGTCGAATTGGGCCATCTGCTGCGTCATGTACTCGGTAATCGCACTGGCTATGGCGGCCTGAGCCTTTTGGCTATCGGCGGGCTGCGGGACACCAAGCAAATCATCGAGCACTAGCTCAAGCGGTTGATACTGCGCCTGCCACGCCATATGGATCAGCCACATCGTCAAGGGTTGGAAGGTGGGGCTCGCCATCATCGCCTCGCCCCACGTTTGGCGGTTGCGCCACGCCCGGAGGCTGAGCTGCCAAATATCCTGGCTGGCAAAACCAAAGGCCGGGTGCGCCACCAGCTTTGAGAGCAAGCTATCGGCAGTGGGAAACTCCCCTGCTGCTATGGCATCGATGACCCGCGCGAGCAGCTCGAGCACCTGGATGACAGGATTATCAAGAATATTGTCGCGCCGCTCGTAATTGATGGCAATCCCTGCCGTCTGAAGGTGCGGCACCAGCGTCACCAGCTCGCGGTGACGCCGAGCCAGGACGGCAATCTCCTCAGGTGGTGTGCCACTGTCGATCTGCTGGCGAATCTGCTGCGCCAGCCATTGACGCTCGGCTAGGCTAGTGGGCAGCTCGGCCAGGCTGACGGCAGTCTGAGCAGGCTGATGATGGGCGGTGAGCGTCTTATCGAGCTCGGGAAGCACCGTCTCTAATCGGTCACTCCCCTGAGTGATAACAGCCCGGGCTGGTGTGAGGATAGCGCGACTCGAGCGGTAATTATCCGTCAAGGCGATCAGCTGCACATCACGGTAATGGCTCCGGAAGCGGTGGATGTTGCTCACATCTGCTCCCTGGAAGCTGTAGATTGCTTGGTCATCATCACCGACTGCCATAATGTTAGGGCGACCCTCGTGGACCGAACTACTCGTTAGTGAAAAGAGGATGCGTAGCTGCGCGAGGTTGGTATCTTGGAATTCATCCACCATAATGTATTGGTACTGCTCCTCAAGATTAGCGCGCAGCTCGGGCTGGATATCGAGCGCCTGAGCGAGCTGGAGAATCATATCATCGTAGTCATACAGACCGGCCGCGTTCAACTCAGTAAGATATGCATCATAGACCTCAGCAAGGGCGCGCAGCTTGCCGAGGCGCTTGCGATCTTTTAAGACATAACTCCCAGTAGCATCTTTCTCACACCAGTGGTTGCGCCAGGCGGTCAGTGGCGTGGTCTTGCCACTATCGAGCGTCTCATCGATTGCTCGAGCCAGGCTCAGCGAGAAGCTATCGGCTAGTGGTGGAATGGTGGGTGGCAACGGCGGCAGTGGCAGCTGAGCTGCTTCGCCCGCCAGCGGAGCGAGCTTGCCGGCCATTGGTTTGCTTATCCGCCCAGCCGCAAAGACCTCGCTGAGGCGTGGCTCGACGGCCGCTAGAAGTGCCTCATCTGCATCGATAACTTGCCGAAGCTCTGCGCTGCTGAGACCAGCCTGCTTGAGCTGGCTAATACTGCGGCTAATGTCCTGCAGATAGGTAAACTCACCATTTTGCTTACTACTGAGAGGGTTATGATGATCGAGCTGGCCAAGGATGCTGCGTAAAATCTCGTAGCTGCCAAGCTCATCGGTAGGCTTACGTGACGCACCGTGGTAAAAATACTCCCGGTGGTGATTTATCACCTCACTGCCAAAGCTATGGAAGGTATGGATAGCAACGCGGTAGGCATCTGCCCCAATGATACTGCGCAGACGCTGGCGCATCGCGGCTGCCCCACTGTCGGTAAAGGTAAGGCAGAGAATATTCTCGGGCAGCACATCTGTTTGGCGCAAGATATTAGCGGCGCGCATGCTGAGTAGCTCTGTCTTGCCAGTACCGGGACCAGCCACAACGAGTAGTGGCCCATCGATCATATCGACAGCAGCGCGCTGCTGGTTATTGAGGTGCGTGTATCGAGTCGAAAATTCGTGTTCAGACATGTCTCCATTATCGCACACTCACCGCCTCGACTCTAGCGGCCAGGCCAAGATTCCGGTATAATATCCATCATGGACTTTGGTAACCACATGGATGTCGCATATGTGCAAAAGGCGCTCGCCGCACGCTTTGGCGTGCAGCTAGTGATCGATCGCGTGGTGGCGCGCAATATTGCCGCGGGGCTTGCCGCCAAGGCATCGGTGTTTTTTGCGACAGACGGCCAGCTCTATTGCTTGGTCTATGGGCCATCGCGCCTTCTGCTTGGCGATGTCAAGAAAATCGCCGTGCGAATTGGCCTGCGCGCTGAGACATTCTTCCCGCCACGGGGTCAGCCAGAGTATTTTGATGAATTTGGCCGGCAGAAATTTCGCGAAATATTTCCCGGATTTGGGCGCATCACCGATCGCGACATCATGTACTATCGCACCCTTGCGCCATACAACCCAGCCCTCATTCTCGTTGATGAGGTGAAGGACGGCCACATCTACCAAGCAGACAGCGATGCGCGCAGTGGTTGGCGGGTTGCCGCGAAGTGTCAGTATCATCGAGGAGGAATGAACTAACCCATGAAAGATTATCTGGTCATCATCCGGCGCAACTTTGCCTCGCCCATCGTGCTGGCGATTTTGCTCCTTGCCATGGCGCTGGTCTATGTGCGGGAATATCGCGATGCCTGGTTTATATCATTCGTCATTATGGTCAATTCGCTGATAGGTGCCGTGCAAGAGATTCGGGCTAAGCGCGCTCTGCGTAAACTCGAGCTCATGAGCGCCCCACGCGCCCGCGTTGTCCAGGCTAATGGTACCATCACCGAGGTGCTTTATGATGCGCTGCAGGTTGGCGATACCCTTGCACTACACACTGGTGATGAGTTACCCGCCGACGGCGTTGTGCTCGACGCAAAAGGCCTGGAGGTAAATGAGAGCATGCTCACGGGTGAATCTGCCGCGGTAGACAAAGCACCCGGTGATACCATCTATGCAGCCACAACAGTAGTAGCGGGTACAGCCCACGCTCGCGTCACGGCAGTTGGTAGCGCCACCAAGGCTGGTGCAATCAGTACCGTACTTAAGCAGTATGCACCGCAGCCCACGCCGCTCCAGCGGGCTATCCAGCGGGCTATTACCGTCTTAACCTATGGCGCAGTCGTGCTAGCGCTGCTTATCTTCGCGCGCTACCATATTGCGGGGCTGCAGGCGGTCAGTATCCTCAAGACGATTATTACCGCAGCGATCACAGTCGTGCCAGAGGGGCTACTCCTGGCAAGCTCGCTTCTGCTTGCCTTTGGCTCACTGCGTCTGGCTCAGGCTAAGGTCCTGCCTCAGAAGCTCTCAGCGATTGAAGCAATGGCACTGCTTGGCGTGCTCTGCGTGGACAAGACGGGCACCTTGACAAGTGATGACGTTATCTTCGAGCACGCTGCGTCGTTCGACGCATCGACCAGTGATGAACAACTCGCCCACTACGCTGCCCTGGTTGCGCACGAAACCAGTGGTGGCAATGCGACTGGCCAGGCAATTCTTGCCGCGCATCAGGCTCCCACCGCCCACATCCAGGAGGTGATGGCGTTCTCATCGAGCCGGAAAATGGCGGGGGTGCGGGCCGAGATTGCTGGCTCAATGCAGACGCTGATGCTAGGCGCACCAGAGTTTGTGGCGCGGCTCGCCCCGCTCTCACCAGCCCAGCAAGCGCAAATCGACGCCTGGGCAAATGACGGCCTGCGTGTCCTCCTGCTCGCCCGCTTTGCCGACAGCACTGTGCCACTCAAGCAGCTCACCGCTGGCTCGGGCCAGCCGCTGGGGGCAATCGTCCTGCGCAACAGTCTGCGTCATGGCGTGGTCGACACCGTGCGATTTTTGCAGGGCCAAGGAGTAACAATTCGCGTCATTAGCGGAGATAACCCACGGACAGTCAGTTATATCGCGAAGGCAGCGGGGATCCATCAGCCTGAGGCAGCTATCACCGGGGCAGAGCTTGCCCAGCTCGATGATGCAGCATTTGCCCAGGCAGCCGACACACACACAATCTTTGCCCGCGTCTTACCCGAGCAGAAGGAACGGCTCATTGCTCACTTCTCAGAGCAAGGGCGGTTCACTGGCATGGTGGGCGATGGCGTTAATGATGCCTTGGCGCTCAAGCGAGCCGACCTTGGCGTTGCGATGTATGCGGGTGCACCAGCTAGTCGGCGTGTTGCCGATATTATTTTGCTCAACAACTCCTTTACGTCTCTACCCCTTGGAATGGAGCTAGGTAATCGCATCATGCAGGCCATTGAGCTCATTGGCGTGCTCTTCTTCCATAAGATTATCTATGGTGTCGTACTGCTCGCCATTACCCTCACCCTCGGCATTATGTACCCATATGCACCGCGCCACCTTACCTTTATGAATATCTTCCTCGTGACAATGCCGACCATTATGTGGACGCTCTTCCCGCCCTCACCGCGGCACCGGATTGACCCCCGGCGCTTCTGGCACGATACCCTGCTGGCAGTGGCACCAACTGCAGTGCTCACGGGAGTAACGGTCGCTAGTGTGTATTGGCTTGGTCGCACACTCTACCCAGATCGCCTCGGCGAAGTAGCAACGATGACAGTGCTGGTAGCGACCTTCTACGGCGTATATCTGGTATTTTTGGCTGGCCGCATGCTTGGCATCCAGCTCGATAAGCGGGCCCACCTTGCCCGCACGCTCTACATGCTCGCAGTATTGCTCGTAACAGTGGTAAGCTTTGGCATCATCCCACTCCGCCAATTCTTCGACTTCACCCCACCAAACCTGCTCCTGCTCTGGCCCGGCATTGCCATTATTATTCCAGTAACCATACTGCAATGGTGGTGGGCGTGGCGTGTGAGCCGGCGCTTTGCGGTGGCGTCCCGTGCTTAGTAGCACAAACACAAAGCAGTAAATCAGTACTTACTTTATAGACAAAATAGACACAACACGGATAATCTCTTGTGACTCGCTGTATCGCCTACTGTCCAACAACGAACTCTGGCGGCATTTGCCAACGCAGGCTTCACTCCACCTAGCACACTAGAGGCCAAGAAAGAGCCCCTCTTGGTGCTCATTGATGCCATGCAGCGTCTCAATATCTTGTCAATTCACTTGCCTACACCGACGATACTTGATTAAAAACGCAACTCGAGATATGTTTGATATGGCATTAATACCACAAAGGAGTTCATATGCCATTCACTGACCCAACGTCGAGTTCAGGCAAAAAATACGACTACGACAAGCCAGTCACTATCACCTTAACAGCGAAAGAATGGTTTGATCTCACACGGGCAATCGACGAGCTTACGATGGGCGATTATGCACCCGACATAAAAGGTTGGGAATGGCTGCAAGAGGTAATGGGTGTTGCCGATCGGCAGACAATCAACAACTTGAGCGATAGGATCACTTACGCATGCCACAAAGAGCTCGATAACTGATTAGGACACGTTGTCGTAGTCCCCCAATATAGAGAGTGAAGCCGGAATCGATGGAGATTAGAATGCTACATTCCTACAATGCACCATCATACCCATATGCAAGCGCCCCTGTCGAAGGCGACAAGCAGAATATATCACCGTGCGACTCTGGATGGTAGCGAGCAACACACTGATCTCCCTCTCCTGTTGCCGTGCGAAGAATGTTGCGCGAGTCGGGTGATGAATTTTGCTCGATACTAAGCAGTGGCGATATCTTACCATACTCACTATACGGCTGCCACGACGAGCAGCCACCAGAGCAATCGGCAAAAGGCTGAGCTTGGAGTAACTTTTGGCGCGTCTTCGTGTCTGTGACGTAGCCAAGTACTGTGCCACTTGGGCTTTCGCGGCTGAGCTGAGGTGATCCTTTGCTATATTTGACATCGAGCGATTGCGTATACTCGCGAGAAAAGCGCTCCTTGAGCGTCTCAGTTGCATTAACCCGTGCGAACGGTGCATCCAAAAGTAGATAAGGAAGGCCGTACGTAACAGCGCCGTACGCCATAAGGAGAACCCCAACGATAATAATCTTTCTTCGAGTAGGGCGTCGCATAAAACTTATTATAGCCTATTAGCATGCAGGCGTCTAATCCAACACTGTCATTCCTATTCTTGGCCCGCGATGTGAGGTGATAATTGCGTAATAAGATAACTCAAAGGTGTGCTCACTATCGACAGAAAAACACCAAATGCTCCTCACAGGGCGAACATGACAAGCAGTAAGGCGAGTCAGAGGTTCGCGCGGGCTTAGCCCGCAGTTTCCTCCTCTCTCGGCTCAGGACTTTCGAAGAAGACGAAGACATCAAACATCTTCAGATCTTCGGCGAGTGGTGTACCGTATGTGTTATCGATGCCCATATAGACATCAGTGACACGTGGATCAACACGCTGGAGTGCACGGCGTAGCTCGTATGTGCAAACAATGCTATTCTTAAAGTCTCTCAGATCCTCGAAGACACTAAGACAAAGAACATTGCCACACAGCCGAGTGTTGTCGACACTCATCATCTTCTCGATGAATTTAGACACAATAAGCGGAACCTCATGATTCGCAAATTGTGCAATCTTCATCGCTCGACGTTGCTGCAATACCAGCTCGTAGTTATGCTCAGCGAGCTGGTGCTCGCGGACAACTTCGGCCGGAATGAGATCAGCCATTATAACCCTCCTGCTTGTCATGGAAGCTTCTGAGCAGGATAACTCAAAAGCTAATATATATATCAATATATGGCGAGTGTGTCAATAAGATAAACGTTCTCTCATTTCCTCATGACCCTTGGCGATTGAGACCTATAACAATGTAAGCAAAAGAGCAGCCGATACAGCATATAGGAGAGTGTATGTGATATGGAGTGGCATATTCCATGCAAGGTATGTTCTTACTGTCTTCTCATCATCTAATCGCCGCGCACCATTGACAAAAAATTCTGCCTTGGCAAAGCCAGTTACCACATGAGTAGTAAGCATGAGAAATGGAACAGCCGCTGCAACCGCGAGTGGAGTTAGCCCTCTCGTATGGTTGGTAGCGAGAGAAATTATCGACAACATTGCGTGGCCAACCAATACAGCTGTGTGGTAGATCTGCACTCGAGTATTATTATGAAACAGTGCCCAATTCTGAGATGCGCCAGGTATCTTGTGTTTTAAAATATAATCAAAATAGCGTCCTAAAGTAATAGTATACATAAGCATCATCCCAGCCATAAGAGCTGTATAGATAACTTGCATTTGTATCATGAATGCGCTCATTTTTGCATTTCCTTTCTCAATGTCTGAATCGTGAAGAATTACTTTTTTATAAGAGCGATATAAAGCCACTACGTAAGCCGGTCAAGCACCACCAAATGCTCACTATGCGGCGTGCGAGGGAAGAAGTTGTAGCCTCGGTAGTAGGCAATGCCATAGTGCGTGGCAAGAAGCGCCACGTCGCGCGCTTGAGTGACGGGGTTGCAACTGAGGTAGAGGATGCGCTGCGGCTGGGTAGCGAGGAGTTTGGTAATGACATCGGCGTGGAGGCCGGCGCGTGGTGGATCGAGAATGATGAGCGCATCACTAGTAATATACTCCAGCGCTTGCTCGCTGGGCGCGAGAACGGCCTTGGCCTGGCCCCTGCGGCCTAGCTGCTGGATATTACGCTGCATCTCGCGCACCGCATCGGCGTTGATCTCTACTAGCGTGACGTTATCACTGCCGATCGTCAGGCCAATCGTCCCCACCCCGGCATAGAGGTCGAGCGTGAGCTGGGATGTACTATCCTGCACCTGGACAAATCGCTGCATGTCGCGCAGTGCTTGCTCGTAGACCGGCAGATTAACCTGAAAAAATCCCTCGGTGGCGTAGCGAAATGGCACGCCAAGAATGGTATCTTGCAAGACAGGATCGCCAAAGCATGCCAGGCGCTCAGTGATGCGACTGGCTGGCGAGCGGGGGTCGGAGTAGATAATCTCGCCGCCCTGGGCCGATAATGCGGTGGCTTCGTCTGGGCTCATAACATCTCCCAGGTGGTCTTTGGTGTAGAGCTGCCACACGCAGTGGCCGGCTTGGTCGCAGCGGATGAGGAGCGTCTTGAGCTGGCGTGCCGTCACTTGCTTGGTGCGCAGCAGGTCACGCACCTGCCGGGCGAGCTGGTTGATCTCTGGCCGAGCTAAGCTCGTCCCGTCAACGATAATTTTGCCCTTGCTCCCCCGCCGAAAGAACGCGAGGTCAAGCGTCTCGGTACCATCCTCTGCCCTGTCGCTATACCAACTCAGCTCAACTTTATTACGGTAGCTATAGGGTATATCATCACAAAAAACGTCGATCGGCTCTGGCAAGACGATATTGTGCAACTCAAAGGCTTCCTCGATCAGCGCTGCCTTATAATGCTGCTCGCTCGCCAGCGGCATAATTTGCCATGGACTAGTGCTGAGGTAGCTCTCGGGGTCGCGCGGCGCGATGCGCTCGGGCGAAGCGGTCAACACCTCAGTCACCACTCCTTCGACGAAGTGCGACTTCTTCTTGGTGATGCGGATAGTGACGGTCTCGCCCGGTAACCCACCCCAGACAAAGGCTTTGCGGCCATCGTCAAGTGTGCCAAGGGCTTGCCCACCACCGACGATCTTTTCAAGCTGGATCGTTGCGAATGTTGGTTTTCTCATTATAGTCTAGTATACCATGTGTCGCGAGGTGATGGCGGTATCGATGAGTGGTGCACGGGGCTTCTCTACTGTCCTTGCTGCCACTGCCAGGTGGTGACCATCGGGTGGTCAGTGTGGTGCTCGCGTGCGTGGGCGAGGCACTGCTCAATCGCTGCATGGCAGTGCCCGGCGAGGCGCTGAGCATCGTCTGGCGAGATGATGCCTGTTGCGCTAAGACACGTTGCGGCGGCAATAGCAAGATCATAGCGGCTAGCCTGCTGGCTAATGAGGCTCGTCATGAGCGTGTCGCCGCGCGGTGCCAGGCCGAAGCTGTGAATATCAAACTGCCGACTATCGACTCCATAGGCAAAGAGCGTTGCCGCGAGGGAGCGCTCCTCACCCGGGTAGGCGATAATCACCGGCTTGGTTGTCGTCAAGGTACGGGCGAGCGTTCGCTGCGAGACGGGCTGAGTGAGCGTGCCAAAGCCACGCGGCGTGAGGCTCGAGATATTGACGCAGCGCACTCGGGCAGCCGGGCAAGCATGAGCGATGAGCTCAATAGCGGCCAATACCTCTGTGGTAGCAACGTCGCCACACGCAGCAAGCACGATATCTGGACTGGCGTGGCTGGCGAAGTTCCACGTAGCAAGACCCGCGTGCATCTGAGCGCGAGCGGCCTTGGTGGTGAGCCAGGTAGGCTGCGTGGTATCACTCGCATGCAACATATTGATCGTCTGCGTGCTCGATAGCATCATATCGAGTGCTACCACTGCGCAGTTGCTATCGGCTGGGAAGTAGACCGTTGTTGGCGCGTCTCGCTGATCAAGCGCATTGGTTATCTGCTCGGCACTCTGATGCGAGAGGATGGTGTTAAGGCTCGGTAGCGATGCGCTGCTTGGCTGGCTCGACAGAGCTGCGGTATACGAGCGACTTGCCGCGCTAACGTCCTCGTGTAGGGACGCTCCAACGAAGACGCTTTGCTTCCCCTGCTCCAGATAGCCAAGCTGCATACCACGTAGCACACCTGCTGCTGGGTAGCTCATTGTGTAGCCATCTGGTGCGTGTGGCGCTGCGCTGGACTGATTACCCCACTGCCAGGCTCGCGGGTGTGATGCAAAACGCTGAGCGAGCGTACCGCTCTGCAGCGACGGACTTATAAAAAGCCGGAAATTATCTGACGCCGCATCCTTGGCAAGATCGGCCAGATACGAGCTAGCACTAGAAAGTGTATTGCTGCGCTGCGTGCCAGGTGGCGTCGCAACGACTGCATAGGGCTCAATAGCCGGCCGGCGTAGTCGCGTGGCCGACAGGACGGGCTGCGTAGCGGTGAGCTGAGCTGCACCTGAGGAGGAGTCATTATCGGTATGAGCTGCAGCCGTATGCGGCAGAGCCTTCGTCTCGGCAAACGTGAGATTGCCTGCTGCATCAAACAGATTCTCTGGCTCACACCACGCAAGCACCTGAGCAAGCCATGCCTGCGTGCCTGCTCGGCTTGAGTCGGCACCATCTGCTTTGCGGTGAGCAAGCGCTGCCTGTGCCCGGGCAATGCTTGATGGCTGAACATCGCCACTATCATCAAGCGAGTCCTCTTGTGCTTCGTCATCGTCTAGTAGCGTCTCAAACTGTTCTGGAGTGCGCACAATCACCAGTGGTCGGCGGGCTTTGTGTGGGCGCGGTTGGGCTGGCTGGCGCAAAGCAGCAGTGCGCTCAGTTGCCCACGCGAGCGCAGCAGTGTAGTCTGCATCTAGCTGGCGCGGGTCAGCTGTGGTGCAGTCAACGATTCGTGGCTCATACCCATAGCCAATAAAAAGCGCAAGCAGCTCGTAAATGGAAAGCGTGGCGAGCAGTGTCCTGGGCCGTAGCTGAATAATCGGGATAATCGTGCCGTCAGTCGCAGGGCTAAGGAGCTTTGCTAGGTGCCACGGGGTATCGTCTTGGGCGACCGCGCTATCGATCAAACAGTAGATTGTTTGCTCTGGCTGGCTAAGCACCATGCCGCTTGCCTGGGCCAGCACGCCACCAAGGTTGGTATCACAGAGGTGTATTGTGTCGGACAGTGAGGTTTGCGGGTCGTGTGTTAACGTGCAGAGCGCATCAATCCCCGCTTGCGAGCGCGCAATATCGCAGCCAGGTTGCAACATATCATAGACGAGCGCATGAGCGCGTGCTGCCGCCCATCGCTCGCGATCGGTAATAATCAGCGGCGCTGCGCCATCTGACTGAGTATACTCCGCAACCTGAGCCAAGCTAAAACTCAGCGCGAAGTCCGCTGCAAGTGCTGCCCGGAGCTCATCCGAGTCAAGCTGCTTTATATCGTTTGGCTGTAACGGCTGGCCAGCTGGCAGTGTGCGCCAGAGTGCACGCTGTGCTAGCACAGTATAATAGGCCGCTTGCCGGTAGCGCATCGTCATCCCACCATTCGTATCCATTGCTTCTAGTATACACGCTTGTGCTTGCTGACGGAATAGGCCGAGGCAAGATTGTGTTCATTTACGACCTATGGGCTTGTCTGCTACACTACCAGTATGAAACGACGCGTTGCCAGCTATGGCCAACATTTTTTGCGTAGCCCCCGCGTGGCGGCTATCTTACTGGGCCACAGTACTATTCGCCGACGCGATACGGTTTATGACCTCGGGGCAGGTAGCGGCGTCATTACGAGTGCCTTAGCGCGGCGCTGCCAGCAGGTGGTAGCGGTCGAGAATGAGCCACGTGCGCTCGATGCTCTGCGCAGGCACACTGCAGCCATGCCACATGTCCGCATCATCGCGGCCGATATTCGCCAGCTGACTCTTCCTGCTGAGCCATATAAAGTATTTGCCAATATCCCCTTTGCACTCAGTGCCGATATCGTGCGGATGCTTACCACCGCTTCTACCCCACCACAGGCGATTTATCTCATCGTCCAGCGCCAATTTGCGTCGAAGCTTGTGCCGAGCGACCGCCACTTTACGGCGGCACTGGGTGCTCAGCTGGCACCGTGGTGGCAGACGCGGATCCGCTACCGCTTGCGCCGGACAGATTTCACGCCGCCACCCGCCGTCGATACGGTACTGCTTGAGCTCTTGCCGCGCACTGATCCCTGGCTGTCCCGCGATCAGCAGGCAGCGTACAGCCAGTTTGTGGCGACGCACTACGCCAAGCCGCGGCGCTTTGCTGCCCTGCCGCGAGCCCAGCTTGGCATCAACCCTGAGCGTAAGCCATCAGAACTCCAGCCTAGGCAGTGGGTGCAGCTGTATCAAACATCCTGAAGAATTTCGGTTACGCTTACTATTAGGCGAGCTCCTGATTATACGCGAGTGCTAAGTCAATCCAGTAGGATAACTCTCGTTGCCCTTCTGTATCGAGATCAATGTAGCCATGATAAAGCCGACCCTTCATCAATGTGACACGAGCACCTTTTCTGGGTAAAATCTGCTTTTCCATTTCTTTGCCAATTCGCACCATGACAAGATCTTGACCTCGTGAACTGACCGTGACTGCCATCTTCCCACGGACCATAAAGGCTAAGCCGCCAAACATCTTCTTTTCCTCTACTTCTTCCTCGAAGATATGAGGCGAAAGTGTATATACTAGAATGCTACGGATCTGTTGGGCTAAGGATTCGCTATATGTCATCACTCTCCCTTACTTTAGCATCACATCCCAGCCGATACCAAAACGGTCAATCACACGGCCATAGAATTTGGCAAACGGTTGTTTCTCGAGAGTATAGAGAATTTGGCCTCCTTCTGCAAGCTGAGCGAAGAATTTATCCGCTTCTTCTCGACTGTCTGGATATATAACCAACCATTGGTTGGGCTGGTGGTTACGAGAAATAGACAGATCATTGAAGACACCAATATCCTCCCCATTGAGAGTCAGATTCTCAATATCCAAAGCAATCCAGGCAATTTTATTTCGCTTTTCTGCCGGAAGACTCGCTGGATCTATCATATTGCTGGCTCGAGCAATCCCCTTTATCTCTGTCTGAAAAAGGTCTGCATAAAAGCGAAACGCCTCTTCAGCCTGACCATTAAAACTCAAAAATACTCCTAATTTCATTGTTGTTCCTCCGATATTTACGTCTGAGAATGCATTCCTACCAGTAGTTTATCAACTATGATAAAAAATTTCTTATTCTCAATTGCGCTTGTGTGGCAAGAGAGCGCATGACAAAAACCGGAAGGTTGATTGTGATAGGTGGATCACTCGGCAAGGGCCTACGCATGAGGATTTTCTCCTGACAGACGCTATCTCCTGTGAAAGTGAGAGGCTCATCACTGCCCCAGCGAAAGTTATGTTTCAAGACATAATTTTTGGTCAGGCGTAAATCCTCCAGTAATTCACAAGCCAAAAGATAGTAGTGACCATTAGGTACATTAGTAAAAGTAAACCGCCTCTCCTGGCGCAGCGCCACTCCAATAACTGGCGCTTCTTTTGGCATACGAGTTTTAAAGAGCCCGACGCAGCTAATACGAGGCTCATAATCAGCAGGATAAAGAAGCTCTACTACCAGACGGTTGCCGCTTTGATAGTGAGGATCTTGATGTAAGAGTGCACCTTTCTCTTCTAGCTGCTTGATCATGTAATCATAAGCCTTGGTTGATTCTTGGTAATATCTTTTCGGTGATAGCCCTGTATGGCGCTTAAAGGTGTTAGAAAAGCTACCCAGACTATCATAACCAACTTCCAGAGACGTCTCAGTTACGTTTTGCCGACCTTCTATAATCTCCTGAATCCCTTTTTCTATCTTAAGAGCTTCTTGGTATTGTTTGATAGAAAAGCCCATCTTTTTCTTGAAGGTTCTGGACAGATGAGAAGGGCTATAATGGAACTTCTGCGCCAGCTCTGCGAGGCCTACTTCTCTATCTGCACACTGACGAATGTAGATCGCTACTGCTTCCATAGTCTCTCTGGCCATAATAGTTCTCCTTCTCTCTTTCTGTGTCAGTGTCCTGCAAAGAATTATTACACCAACTAATGTATCTACTCAATAAAGGCTATCATCGTGTACTTACACCACAAAGACGAAGAGGTAGTGTGCCTTATTAAAGTGGCTCGTACTGATAAAACCGATTACTGTCGTGTGCACGTGCATTGGTAATAATATGCGCTGGGCGTGTTAGGTCGCGATGTTGCTGGCGGTAAGCACGCGTTGCGGTAAAGACAGTTTGCTGCTCGGGCACAGTGGTAACAACGCGCAATCGGTCGTTATAGCGAGCAATCATTTCATACATTGGTCGCTCCGTCTCAGTCACGGCAAGCGTCATAGGGCGATCGACGCGCACATTGTCACCCTGGAGCTGGTCGTTGAGAAGCTTGACGTCGCTCGAGTAGTGAGCAAGAACATCTGGATTATAGCGATATGTCTCGGCATAGCGCCCGATACCAGTAAGGGTGAGCCCGCCAATCAAGAGCGTCATAGGCAGTAACCCAGCCACCCGAGCATACGGGTTGCGCGGAAACATCTGGTACCAGTGGTTAATCAGCCACGCCACGCCAAATGCAATGATGATCGCTACCACCGGAAAGAGCGAGGTCACCAGCTGTGGATTACTAATCACCACGCCCAGTAACGGCAATCCCACCAGGAGCGCTGCATAGCTGCGTGCTGTATAGTAGTGGCTCAGGAGCGAGGCAAGACCAATCAGCATAATCAAGATCATACCGACCGAGTACAATGGCTGCACGAGGTACGATTTGTTTGACGCAAAGAGCCCAAAGAGCGTCGTGCCAAGGTGGCGAAGATTTGCCCCCACATTGATCGATTCGAGCGGCAAGCCAAAGAGCTGCTTGAGTACATCATGGTTAGTGATGCTTGCGTAGATAAGTGGCAGCATTGCCACGAGACCAATGACAGCTGCCAGAGCAAGGCGGCTGCGCTGCACACGCAGAATTGTATAACGAGCGTGTGGATGAGACACCCCCAAAATCCCAAGGGCAATAACGACATAGATACCAAGTGGTGCATACAGCAGGAGTGCCGCCAGCACACAGGCCGTCACTTTCCAGAGAGTGGAGAGAAACTTCTTCGTCCGAATGGCGCGCGTTGCAGCATAGAGCAGCCACACAGTGAGGCAGCTAAAAAGTATAGCTGGCGTGCCATCTTGTGCTAAGAAAAGGAACTGCGCCGTCATCGTCACGAGGATCGTTGTAATAAGCGCAATGTTCCGGGAAAACCAGGAGCGAAACAGAAGGAGCAGCCCAAGCGCTGTCATTAGGGCGATTACCATAGATGGTAGCTTCACCGACAGCGGTGTCACGCCGAGCACTGCAAAGCTTAATTTTTGCAAGCCATGATACGGCGCATTGATAACCATAGCAGGAGTAAGATTTTGGAAGGATAATTGGCTGCTTTGCAGAGCGCTATCGAGCTCACCCTGCCGCAACTCACCGGGGATAAACAGCCCAGCCAGCACAACTGCCGCAATAATTGCTACCACGACAAAGCCATAGCCGAGGCCATACCGCCAGCGGTACAAATGATAGTCGACAACTTGCTTTGCCATATTGCCCTATTATACCCGAGTTTGCGGGGGTGCTCAAGAGCGAACCGCCTACCCTTTGCGCGTTCGCAGTAATACGTACCACAGATAAAGTGAGCCAAGACCAGAGATAGCCAGGCCAAGAGCAGCACCAGCCGTCGTCTGGGGAAAAGTGTGTGGACCGAATCCATCTTGAACAACATAGTGGTGATAAAGATATACAGCCGCTAATGCGACAAAATAACCAAGAATGGCCACAAACGCTGCTGCTTGCTGACGATATGGCGCAATCGCTGAACGCAGCGTGCGAATAATGACATAGACAGCTTGACTAGTAAGATTAATCGTATAGGCAAGCATGATAAGCATAGCGATATACTCATGTGGCTCTGTCCTCTCAAAGCCAGTTGACATGCTGTAAATAGCCATCGCTTCAACAAACGCGAAAAAGATGCCACTAAAGATAACACCGCAGCAGACAAAAATGATAGAGAGGCGCTCAATGATTCTGCGCGGCGTGGCTTGAATCGTCTGAGCTGTTACGGTTGTTGTCTGAGATATGGCCATAGGTACCTTCTCCTTCGTCGTGCTAGAGTGTATGGCTATATTATAGCAGGTTTCTTGTTCTCATGGGTTGCCCGTCTATGTATAGGTAGTGAGATCGGTTTAGGTGGAAGGTTGTGGTGGAGCGCCTCGCGGCGTCAGCAGGCGCAGTGTAAAATCCCTCTACCCTCCAATCAGCCACACCCCGTGCCACTCCTCACGCACCGCATCAACCAGCGCAACGGCGAAGTCTTCATAACTAATATCGTCAGTTAAGAAGGTCTGCTCACGATCTCCTGCAGGTATTCTGTTGTATCGTCCCTGGTACGGGCCATCTGGTATATACCGAGGCGGCGGGATAAGATATGCCCATTGGCACTGCTGCTCATGCTGTTCCAGATAATCACGCAAATGCGCGTGGCCGATTCCCCGTGGTAGGGTGACGGCTGGGAAGCCTGGCGTCTCCCAGAATCGTCGCCCATCGTCCATATGCAGAGCTCCTGCACCACCAACATGGACGACAGAGAGCGCTCGGCTTGTATCGCGTGCGGCAACAATAGACTGATGGAGTTCGACTAGTGCTGACGCAGCAATATCCTCTCGCAGGCGAATCGCATTAACCACCACGTCAACGCCCTCTAGCGCGGTCGACAAGCTTGTGTGGTTGTCGATATCGACAACCCGCGGGGCATCAGCGCCATCCGGCAATGATCGCTGTCCTTCGACATAACTCGCCTGACGT
>ERZ773043.506-NODE-506-length-22985-cov-42.347013_pt1 | contig 22985 bp, 15 predicted proteins | sample MGYA00580636_ERZ773043 | MGnify/ENA primary metagenome ERZ773043 (study PRJEB29015, sample SAMEA2737992) | human oral metagenome | biome: human oral; feature: human-associated habitat; material: dental | place: China | collected 2065 ...
TTTTTATCAGCTCGCTGTGGTTCCACCAAAAGACCCAAACAACAAATAAATAAGAAAACTCCACCGAACCAGCAAGCCAGTTTCTTTATGTCATTTTTAATCAAAGTATTTCTCCTAATATTTTAGTATTATAAAAGATTCTCATTAAAATGACAAGTAGAAAGGTCCGTTTAAGGGCATTTAAAAACGAATCATTGCGATCCGTTTTATAATTCTATTATTTAGCTGCTGCGTAGAGCTCATCCACTTTATTCCAGTTGATCACTGAGAAGAAAGCCTTGATGTAGTCAGGACGCACGTTGCGATATTTCACGTAGTAAGCATGTTCCCAAACGTCCAAACCGAGGATTGGTGCTTTACCATCAGAAATTGGTGTATCTTGGTTCGCTGTTGAAGTTACTTCAAGTTTCCCTTCTTTGTTGACAACCAACCATGCCCAACCAGAACCGAAACGAGTTGTTGCTGCTGCAGTGAAGGCTGCTTGGAATTCTTCGAATGAACCAAATGTCGCATTGATTGCTGCTGCAAGTTCTGCTGAAGGAGCTGTCTTTTCAGGGGTCATCAATTCCCAGAAAAGAGCGTGGTTCAAGTGTCCACCACCGTTGTTGATCACTGCTTGGCGAATATCAGCCGGAATAGACTCAACATCTGCCAACAGTTTTTCTAAGTCTTCACCAATTTCAGGGTGTTTTTCAAGCGCCGCATTTACGTTATTCACGTAAGTTTGATGGTGCTTGTCATGGTGAAGGTGCATTGTTTCCTCATCGATGTAAGGTTCCAAAGCGTCGTATGCATAAGGTAGATCTGGTAAAATAATTGCCATTTACTTGTCCTCATTTTCTTTATTATAATAAAAATCATAACGCAAAAACGCACATTTTTCAACTATTTTGCTTATAAATTTTGCTAAGCTTTTAGAAGGTTTCTGTCGCGATTTTCAGCAAGGCAAGGTCAAAAAGGTAGTCCTTGTCATAGAGGCCAGACTTGATTTGATAGTCCGTTTCAATCAAGCAGGTCAGGGTTCTTTTCAGAAAGTTAAGGCTGAGCCCACGCGCATCCTTGAGTGCAAACTTGACTTGGAAGGGATTCATCTTGCGGCCTAGATAGTCTGATAACTCCGACACAATTTGGCTCTCGGATCGGCCATTGTCCGCCAAAATCTTAACCTGAGTAAACATCCGAAACTGGCCTAACATGATGGCAATCAGCTTGATTTCATCTTCACCCTGCAAGGTCAGATCGCGCACCAAACTCCGTGCGGCATCAATTTGTTTCTGTAAAATCAGCTGAGTCAAATCAAAGATGTTGTCCTGCAAGGTTTTGGGAATGGCCTCAGCAATGTCTTCTAGACTAATTTGCCCTGACTCCTTATAAGACTTCAGAAAAGCCAAGTTTTTACTGATTTCGCTAAAATGAAAGCCTGATTTGATCAGCAAGTGGTCAAAAGCCTTCGGAGCAAAGTCCAGACCTTCAAGCTGTGCCTGTTTGGCAAAATACTGGCGTAAATCTGCTTCCTTAATCTCAGCCGCTTCAAAAATCTGTCCATCGCGCTTGAGCATCTTGACTAGTCGGCGTTTGCTGTCTAGCTTGCCTTCCGCGAAAATGACCAATTTGGTCGTGCTACTAGGATTCTCCAAATACTGCTCAAAGGACTTAAGCTCTTCATCCGATAAATAGCGCTTTTTTGCTGTCGTTAGATCCGCAAAATGATCTAAAATAATAATCTTTTCATCCGCAAAAAAGGGCAGGCTGACTAAATCTAACTCCACATCTGCATAAGACGTTTCTTTCATATCAAACAACGTGACATTCAAATCCGCTGGATCGTAGTGAATCTGTTTCGAAAACTCGTCTTTTAACAGCTCAAATTGCCCCAAGTCGTCTCCCGTCAAAATCGTTAAAGGCGGAAGGTTTTCGGGAGTGATTTTCCTAATTTTTTCAATTGCTAACACAGTGGCACTCCCTTCCTTTTTCTTGATTCTTAGTCATGTATAAATTGTAACAAAAAACAGCAGGAAAGTCTGCTGTTTTTCATCATTCTGACTAGAATATCAGGGATTAAAAGAATTGTCCCAACTGCATGATGATTGTGACCAAGAGGGTGATCAGAAAAAGAATGCCACCTAACGCTGCAATCATACTAAACTCTTGCTTCTCCCTTTTTAAGGGTTTCTTTCGATTATCTAGCTGTTCTCGTATATGTTCTTGTAAAACTCCATTATCCTTGTTAGACATCTGCTCCTCCTTTTCTGTTGATAGAAACATCGAAAGCAGGCCCTTGTCTTCTTAGCTTATAAAATTGCCTTGTAGGCTTCCAGATCAGCCTGATTCGCCACCTGTTTTTGCTTAGCAAGTGCCGCTTCCATCTCTGATGAATGGGCAAGGGCACTTTGAATCTTATCCACTATGGTTGAGACATTTTCTGGTGCGTAAATGTGATCATCCGCAATAAATCGACGACTATGGCAAGTGTTTTTGAAGCTGAGAATCAACATGTTGTTCTCAAAGGCTGTGCGACAAGCATTAAGGATTTCATCGCTGATATTGATATCTAGATACAAGTCACATCTCTCAAAAAGCTCTGCAACCTTTGCCGGACGAATATTTGGATAAAGCGAAACATTCGGATAACGATTGAGCCCCATCAAATGGCCAGACATTTCTGTGATGGCTCCAATATGGAAATGTACATTTGGCAGCTGAGTCAAGAGCTGCTCTATTTGCTCAAGCTGATCACTATTGGTCAAAATCAAGGCTTCCGGATTCATATTATTAAGACGCTTATAATCATAAATATAACCAATATTGTGGAAATAGACTTTTTCTTCTGGTGTTGCCAAGCTTTGAATTTTCTCATATACCTGCCTGTCCTGAACAGCGATGCGGATATTGCGATGAGGCATTTTCATAGCTACTTTCATATTTCCAGGTAAGGCTTCTCCGATAGGCTCCTGCCAGAAAAGAACATCTTCTGCACGACCATTTTTAGGACGAAGAGCGTAGGCCACCAAGAAGGGGGTGGCTAGAGAATTATAAATAATACGATCTGTATCATATCCACGATATTGCAGATAAAAGACGACAAATTCTTGTTTAGATTTAAAAATATGACGCTTTCCTTCAAGTGTCAAGATGATATCACCAGTTAGATGATTTTCCATAATGACCACGACATTGTTCTGGTCAAAATAGCGAGTATGGGTCGGACGTTGTGTCTGGTCGTAGGTTATTTGTGCGAAAAGCCGTCCTTTGCGATTGTAGATATCTGCCGCTCGAACCTGCCCCTCTGTATCCAACCATTCGACAGCCCGCACACGTCTTTCATGTGTCGGTTGGCGATAGAAAATATTGGCACGCTTCTTGCCCATATCCAAGATTTCTCCATTTACATTGCTGGAGCGAATCTCCCATAGGTGCGGTTTGGGGACAAGATTAAAATAAATCGGCCGGCCTTCTGGTGTATCCAAATCTCCCGTGAAATAACTGTAAGGAGACTCGACATCTGGTGAAAGATAGCCATCATCTTGTACAACAACAACAGGGCAATCAAGTCCTGTTGCTTTTAATGAACGTAACAAATCAAAACTTGCTTGATCATAGCGGTCAAACAAACAAATCATAGTGGTTATGCCTTTCTTTCTGAATCCTACTTAGTTGGTCTGAGCCGATCGAACCAGATCAGACCAGCGCTGGGCAATATGCTCATCAAGGTAAGGCTCAGCTACCTCATAGGATACACGGGACAAATCTTCTTGAGAATGTTGAGTTAATAGCTGAACAATCTTTTCCGCATACTCTGTCGTCATGGCATCTAAATCATCTGGACGAGCCTTGGGAATCAGGTAGCCATTTTCTCCATCGCGGATAAAGGTCGGATTGCCATAACGAACATCAAAGCCAATGATGGGCAGGCCAGAACCTACTGCTTCCAACAGAGTCAGACCAAAACCTTCACTCGTCGATGCAGCTAGATAAGCGGAATAATTCTTGTAAATATCCGTCATATGATGATGCCCCATCAGTCGAATATACTCTTCTGCTTGCAGATCCGCAATTAGCTTCCGCAGCATAGCTTCCTCACCACCGGTGCCATAAATATCAAAGGTGATTTCCGGTAGTTGTTCATGCGCCTTCACTACAGAGTGAATCAGCCAATCAATATGCTTTTCACTGGCCAAACGAGAAGCTGTCATCAAACCAAAAGGCTTCCGCTGACCTTCTGGTCGGCGCAGCTGATCCAAGCTACCCACAGGAATAGTTAAAATGTTCTTAGGCTTGATGTCGGTATATTGAGCAAACTGCTCTTTCAGCAGCTCTGTTTGAGCATCCGTCGAGTTGATGATGTAGTCCACTTCTTCTGCGTATTCAAATTGATACTCGTAGTAATTATTCCATAAGATATACTCTTTTTCTGCGGGATTTTCACTGAAGTGGTCTGCGTGAACGATGACAGCTAGTTTGGCAGCCCCCTTATTGGCGAAGATTGGCTGGCCAATATCTGTCTCTCGGTCTAGAATCAGTAAATCCTTGTCTGTCAACTTCAAACTTCTCATGAAATGAGCAACAAACTCCTGCTTGGAGTAGAAAACCTGATCTGGAAAACGATAAACTTGCGTTTCTGGCTTACCGTCTACCTCATCGATAATCTCTTCGTAAGCCACACTGCCATCTTCATTGAGCCAAGTCCGTTGGTAGAGACGAGCCCGACCATCTACAGGACTATAGTATTCAATAAAGTTTTTGGTATACGTATAATATTCTTTCTGAATGAGACAGCCGCGCGAAACAATCTCTGCCCGCTCAATCAGTTCATTATCCATATCGCATGAATAGCACGTTACGAAATCATTATCTCCAAACAAGATCCGAAAGGTCCTATTCTCAGGATTACGGACGATTTCTAGAGGTTCTCTATCAAAACTAGCTAAGACTTGTGCTAGAGTGTAGGTCGTTGGAGCAATCTTAACATCTGTAAAATACTGATAGAGCCAAATGACCTCAGAGTCTTCAAAGCCGATATTCTTCGTCAAATGTTCAATATTATCGGCTGAAATAAAATCCATAAAGATGAATTTTGCCTCTAAGCCCACACTGCGAAGCAATTTTGCACGATAAATTTGTGCGTACTCGACTCCGCTGCTTGCCCAACCAATTCCTAGGTTGATGTTATAAATTGTCATAAACCATGTTCCTCTTACAAAAGATTATCTTTTTTAATTCTTGAAAGGCGTTTGATGATTTTTCCTTTCTTCTTTTTCTCTTTTTCTTTATCTTCGTCTTTTGACTTTTTGACAGGAGAAGTGAAGTAAGTAACGGGAACAGAGCTATCCGTACCTGTCTTAGCAAATGTTTGCTCAATATTTACAACTTCTTTTTGTGGAGCAGAGATTTCTACTGGGACTTCTTCCTCACCAAAAATATCTGATTCGTTTACTTCTTCTTCGTGCGCTTCAAGAGAAGCTTCATCGAATAGACTTTCAGCTTCAACTTGCTCATTTGGAGCCTCGTCTTCTTCCAAAGGTGTATCAAACAAACGCGTAGCTTCATCTTCCTCTAAAGGAGTATCAAATATGCTTGCAAATTCGTCGTCTTCCGAAGCTTCCTCGATTAGACTTGCGATGTCAATTTGACCCTCTAAAGTTTCTTCGTCTAGAATCTGACCAATTTGACTAAGAAGCTCTTTGATTTTTTCCTTTTGCGCCTTATAGAGTTGTTCCGTTTCAAGACGTTTTTTCGTCAATTCATCGATTTCTTCAAGGATAGACGATCTTACTTGTAAGAAGTCTTTCTGAGCTTTCTCTAGAACCTCTTGAGCCTCTTTTTCTGCCTTTTCATGTGCTTCAATAATCAGCGATTTGGCATAAACGACAGCTTCACCGATTTCTCTTTCTTGGTTCTTTAAAGCATCCATTTTTTTATGTAAAGATTCAATTTTCTCATTCTTTTTACGAATTTCACTATCAAATCCTTCTTCTAACGATTCAATGTATTCTTCAACTTCCTTGGCACGATAGTTACCAAATAGGGTCTTTTTAAGTCTCATTCTGCTCCCTCTATTCTTCATTTATTCTAATTATATACTATCTCATCAATTGTAGCATAAAATGACACTTATTACCATTGTTTTATAAGTCTCCGAGCAAAAAAATCCGGATACTACAGGAGCAAATAAAATTCTATCCACCTGCTAGTTCTATGGTTCTCTTAGTTTTTGAACCTTATTCTTTTATAAGCAAAAATACCTGAATAGATGACATATAATCCATTCAGGTATTTTCTTAAAGGTAACTAGATGTAAACGCATCGAGTTTAGAAATTGAGATCTACCCAGCTAAGAGGTGTATAGCCAAGAAGCTCAACGCCATCATATTCTACTGTTTTAACGATCTCTTGAATATTCGTTTTTAGCTCTTCTATTGATCGGCTGTCTGACTCATCTAATACTAGATCATCTTCCACAATAAATAGTGGCTTTTGATAGCGGTCATAAAGATTATTCATAGCTAGGCGAAGACCTACAGGATCAATTGGATTCTTATTGGTATTATTATAGCCATATTTATTGATAAAGACTTCTTGAGAATTACTAGATGCATGGTAGCTAAAGCTAACAAAATCAACCTTTCCGACTCGTAGGTCAAAGAAGTCATCATTTTCAATATCTAAAGCAATCTGCTCACGTTCTAAACGGCGCAAGAAATGGTTTGGATAAGAACCACGAACTTGTACATCTGTAAAGACATAGTTTTCACGGTTCTTAACTTCTGCTTCCATCGCATCAATCGCACTATCTAGATGTTGACTATAGTTACGACTAACTACCAACATGCCGCCAAATTGAAATTCTGGATTGATTGATTTTCCAAGCTTAACAGCACGTGCCGAAGCGACCAATTGATAGTGAGCTGCCTGCCAGATTCGTTGGTTCTGATTTTCTCCATCCTCAAAAGACAGACCGCCACCAAGATACGGTAAATGGTGTAAAATATTAAATTCATTAAAGGTAATCCAATATCTTACCTTGTCTTTAAAATGTCTGAAAACAGCTTCTGTATAATGCTCATAAAGTTCAATCATCTTGCGGCTCTTCCACGCGCCGTATTTTTCATACAGATGAAGGGGAAGATCGAAATGACTTAAAGTGACAATCGGTTCAATATCCTTTTGCAACACTTGATCAATGATAGCTTCATAATATTTCAAACCTTCTTCACTTGGCTGCGCTTCTTCACCAGTTGGGAAAATTCGTGCCCAAGAGATAGAAATTCTATAAACATTGAAGCCCATCGATTGAATCATATTCAAATCACTAACATAATCCGGTTGACTCGCTAAAGTAAATTGCCCCAGAAGATCATAGGCACCTATTGGTACTTTTTTGTAGTTGATTTCCCCTGTCAGTACTCCTATACGTGGTTCACTAATTGGTAATACATCCGTCGTTCCCAAACCTTTATTGCTGTTGGGCATCGTATTTCTAATCATAATGACTCCTTTTGATTTTGTGAATATATATGGATACTATTGCATCCTCTAGTATCTTTAAAATTATCGCTGGTCTTTCTTATTTTGAGCGATTGAAGCCAACCCAGATAATGTGCTAGCGACATTTTTTAAGTCAGGAGAAATTGGCTGTAAACCTGGTCTTACTATCTGATATGCCTCTTGATCTGTTACGCTCAAGTTTGGAGTTGTAGACACTTGAACAGACAAGCTTTCTTGAGATAGTGCAACCGCCTCTGAAAGTTCCTGAGATGCAAGGCTCATACTTTCAAGCGATTCTTGTTGATAGGCAAGAAGCATTGACTCTGTTCGAGACAAGCTAAGTGACAGAGATTCTGAGACTTGTAAACTATGTGATACTGACTTAGACTCTGAAGCACTCTGTCTGTAAGAAAGCAACTCTGAGACTGAAATACTATAAAACTCAGATAAGGAAACTCTCACAATACTTTGACTGATTTGCTCTGATTCACTCAGGGAAATCGACTCACTCAAACTAAAGGAAGTTGAGATGCTGACACTATGACTAAGAGATTCTGAAATACTGATAGAGGTTGACGTACTCTGACTCACGGATTCTGAAACCGAAATCAACTTGCTCTCATATGTAGATTGGGCGACAGAGGCACTAACTGATAGTGAGGAACTGATCCAATTATACTCTGAAATTGATTGACTCAAACTTAAAGAAGTTGAAAGGCTTGCACTCTCACTTAATGATTCAGAGATACTGAGGCTCTGGCTAAGGCTTTCAGACTCACTCAAACTCAAGGAGCTTGAAACACTCAGGCTTTGACTCAAGGATTCTGAAACACTGAGGCTCTGTCTAAGGCTTTCAGACTCACTCAAGGAAACTGATTCACTTAAACTAAAGGCAGTTGAAAGGCTTGCACTCTGACTGAGAGATTCTGAAACACTCAGAGAGATTGAAGCACTCTGACTAATAGAGTCGGAAATCGATGTTAACTTGCTTTCCAATTCAGATTGGGCAACAGAAGCACTAACTGAGAGTGACGAACTGAGCCAAGTATACTCGGAAAGTGATTCGCTCAAACTAAAGGAAGTCGAAATGCTTGCGCTCTGACTCAAGGATTCTGACACACTAAGGCTCTGGCTCTCTTGTTCAGATTGACTGACTGAAATTGACTCACTGAGGCTCAAAGAGAGTGAAGTGCTGACACTCTGGCTCAAGGATTCTGAAAGGCTGAGACTCTGACTAAGGCTTTCAGATTCACTCAAGAAAGTTGACTCACTCAAACTGAAGGAGCTTGACGCACTGAGACTTTCGGATTCACTCAAGGAAATTGACTCACTCAAGCTGAAAGAAGTGAAGACGCTCACACTCTGACTGAGAGATTCTGAGACACTAATAGACTCGGAAATTGATGCCAATTGGCTTTCCAATACGGATTGAGCAACAGAGGCGCTAACCGACAATGAAGAACTTAACCAAGTATACTCGGCAATGGACTCACTCAGGGAAATTGACTCGCTCAAAGAGATTGACTCGCTGAGGCTAAGAGAAGTTACTGTCCATTCACTCAAAGATTCTGAAAGAGAAAGGGACTGGCTATGGCTAAGTGATTCTGATAGCCGCTGACTCTCCTTGGCTGATTCAGATTCGAAAAGAAGTTGAGAAAATGCTTCACTCAAGGATAGAGACTGACTGATGCTCAAAGATTCAGATGCCGAAAGGCTAAGTGAAGTAAACTCAGACTGAGCCAGCCACTCAGAAGTAGAAAGGCTCAGGCTAGTGCTAAGAGAAATCAAGAAAGTATCCGGTTTATTCTCGTTTACTGAAGGTGAATCAGCTTCCTTCTCATAAACTGAATCTGAAAGACTCAGAGAAGCCTCTTCTAAGGCACTTAGAGACTCAGATTCTGAAAGGCTCAGACTAGCACTAATGGATTCTGACAGAGAAACTGACTGACTATCCGCTACCGAAGTTGAAACAAATTCGCTAAGAAGGATAGAAGCTGACTCGGAAAGGCTCTCGCTTGCACTGATAGAAGCGGATAACCATTCACTCTCATAAAGTGAATCTGATTCTGATATGCTGAGAGATTCAGATTCAAAGATACTCCAGTATTCAGACTCAGAAAGACTCTCACTGGCACTAATAGAAGCGGATAACCATTCACTCTCATAGAGTGAATCTGATTCTGATATGCTGAGAGATTCAGACTCAAAGATACCCCAGTACTCAGACTCGGAAAGGCTCTCGCTTGCACCGATAGAAGCGGATAGCCACTCACTCTCATAGAGTGAATCTGACTCTGATATGCTGAGGGACTCCGTTTCGAAGATACTCCAGTATTCAGACTCAGAAAGGCTCTCACTTGTACTGATAGAAGCGGATAGCCATTCACTCTCATAAAGTGAATCTGATTCTGATATGCTGAGGGACTCAAAGTCGAAAATACTCCAGTATTCAGACTCGGAAAGACTCTCGCTTGCACTGATAGAAGCGGATAAGGATTCATCCTCAAGGGCCAGCTCAGATTCTGAATCTGACTGATCGATAATATGAGAAGAGTCTAAAGAATAAGTCTCTAATGAATCATTTTCCCACAGCGAATCTTGAAAAGGACTCTCGCTTGTTGAAACAGAGCCACTATCGAAATGTTCAGCAGACAAACTCATTGAGGTCGAAACGCTCATTGATAAACTTTGACTGACATTTTTTATCAGATCATCTACTACCAAGCTATTGTTGGCTTGAAAATCCTCAAAGTCTTCCATAATAGAAATTGGCTCTATCTGTGGTTTTAATTCTTCATTAACACTTAACACAACCTGATTCTGCTCTTGGGGTTTTCGGCTAATCGGTTTTAAGATGGCTGCATCCGGATCATAATAATTATCATCCTCCGTCACCAATCGTTTAAACTTCGATATAACGCGCTTAAACCCCTTTGCTTTTGCTTTATTATTCTTACCCATAAATATACATTTTCTCCCGAATGCAGTTATATCCTTATTATAAAGTCTATAGCACAATCTGTCAAAACTTTAGCCAAAGAAAACCTCTAATTTCCCTGTAGGCTGAACATTGACATAACTAAGCGCCATATTTTTTATAATTTTAAGATTCATGTCTGCATTCATTCTCTTATATGACTCAAAAGCCTCTTTATGAAACTCAAATACAGGATTCTTTTGTGCATAACCTTGACTAACCACTAAAGTTTGAAATTGTTGGAGATAGTCAACTTGCTCCACCCAGCAATCATCCACTGCTCTTAACACTGCGATGCGTTGAAGCTGCCCAAATAGTTCTGAATCCTCAATTCTATCGCGTTTTCGCTGATATTCTTCAATGAAAAGCTTAGATAGAAACTTCTTAACTTGACGAATGTTTGTCACATCTAAATCTCTTGGAATGCCTTGACAATAGTAACTAATATTATCCAAAACAAATCGATACAAATCGGCCTGCTCTCTAAATGGATGCTTCTTCATATGGGCGTCCATAGCATCTGATAAAACAGATAAAAAATATTCTAGTTTAAAGTCAGAATGAGCAATAATGTCATTGCGCTTATTATAAATGATTTGCCGTTGAATTCGGATACTTTCGTCATACTGCTCCGTTGATCGTCTTGAAGCAGCTGCCGCATTATCACTGTTTCTCTGAGCTTCTGTCACCTCATATTTAATACGAACCGATTTTAGATGAACCTTCTGTTTTTCCTCTGGCTTGGCGACTTCTTTCTGATAAAAATCATTGATCCACTTACTGCCAGTCTTTGTGATAATATCATCTTCAAGTGAAACAAAGAATTTACTTAGTCCAGGCGCGCCTTGACGGCCTGCACGACCACGAAGCTGCAAATCCACTCGTTCGCTGGACATTCTCTCTGTTCCAATAACCGCCAGTCCGCCTAATTTAGCAACACCTTCTTCTAAGATAATATCCGTTCCCCGACCAGCCATAGAGGTTGCGACGGTTACCGCAGAACGCCGGCCAGCCTGTGCAATCATCTCTGCTTCTTTTGCTGCATTATAGGCATTTAACACATTATGAGCAATTCCTTCCTGCAGCAGGAGCATGGAGTAAATTTCTGACATTCTTACCGATCCTGTTGCAATCAGAACTGGCTGCCCCTTTTTGTGTAGTTTTTTAATATAATCCAAAGAAGCATAAAGTTTTTGAGGGATAGTTAGATAGATCTCATCTGGATAATCAATCCGTTGATTGGGTTTTCTAGTTGGTACAACGACCACTCCCAAGTCATACACTTCACGAAATTCATCTTCACAGACTTTCCCTGTACCCGTCATCCCCGCCAATTTAGGAAACATCTTGAACAGATTTTGATAGGTAATAGAGGCCATGGAGCGTGTTTCTAAGGAAATCTTTACGCGTTCTCTCGCTTCCAAAGCTTGGTGCAAACCAGATTGAAGTTTATTCCCTTCTAAAACTCGCCCTGTTGCCTCATCCATCAACTTGACTTTGCCATTTTCTACAGTATACTGACGATCTTTTTCAAATAAATGATTGGCCCTTAAGGCCAAATTGATTTGACGGATCAGTTGGTAGTTATTTGGATCGTAAGCATTTTGTACACGGAAGTATACTTCTGCTTCCTTGACACCTTTTCTCGTCAACCAGACTGAAGTCCGAGTTGAATCTAGCTTAAAATCTTCCCCTTCCTTCAAGGTCTTAACAAACTCATCACAGGTAACAAATAGATTGGACTGAACCCGCGGAGAGCCTGATATAATCAGAGGCATCTGTGCACTATCCAAGAGAGCTGCATCAACCTCATCCACTAAACAGAAATAGAACTTAGGCAAGAATTTCTTTGCTTGAGAGGTCGCTAAATTTTCTTCAAGGTAGTCAAATCCCAGCGCACTATGTGTTGTATACACGATATCACTTTGATAAATCCGCTGCTTTTGCGCAACCTTCAATTTTTTAGCTGGATTTTCTGAAACACCAATCCCAACTGTCATCCCTAAGTAATGAAAAACAGGGGCCATTTGTTTAGCATCGCGTATCGCCAAATACTCATTGGCCGTAACTAAGATGGTGCTGTTTCCAGTCAAAGCATTTAAGTATAAGGGCAGAATTGCTGTTAGTGTTTTGCCCTCTCCCGTCCTCATCTCGGCAATCTGATTGTCTTGCATGACTAAGGCACCTAAGATTTGCACATCGTAAGGATAGAGCCCCAAGACACGCTTAGCCGCTTCACGAATGGTGGCATAGGCTTCTGGTAAAATTTCCTGCAGCCTTTCTCCCTCAGCGAGACGGCCCTTAAACCATTGAGTTTTAGCCTGCAATTCTTTATCTGACATGGCTGCATAATTATCAGAAAGCTGATTAATCTTTTCTAAGATTTTTTTATAACGCCTTAGTTTAAAGGAATTAGCTAAATGTAATTTTTTAGGCTTCATTCTTTCTCATCCACTCTTCCGTTTTCTCCAAGTCTATTTTTTGAAGCAAAAAGGACTGATCCAACAAATAATCAATTTTGGTTAGTACCCGTGGCCTATTTTTCAGATGGGCATACTCTTTTACTCTAGCTGAATTGAAGCGTTCCAGTAGCAAATCTCTAAATAAAGGATAATTAACCCTATTTCGATAGCGATCAAGAACATGCTGATAATCCAATTCTGGCATGAAATCGTCAGTCACTAAAGCATAGGCATTTTCAAATTGCTGTGAGTAAAGCAAGGCTGCGATATTTGAAATCGGCCCATAGCCAGCAAAAGCGACCTTTTCAAAAGAATATTCTCGAGACAGCTTTTCAATTGTTCCAAGTAAGATTTCGAAGAACTCTTTTTCCATATACAAAAGAGCGTCTTTATAGGAAGAATTGACTACCAACAAATTTGGAAAATGTTCCCGAACAATTTCTGGAATGTAGCCCGTCCGATTGAAATCAGGCTCCGTAAAGCAAACGTAAATCGTCTCTTGATTGACATCCTTATGCAACAATTTCGAAATCCAATAGCGATCGACTGTATAATCTGCCACACCTTCTTCGGCAATATAGATGCTTTCAAACAAGAAACGATGGCAACCTGAACTCACTAATTGAATTTTATAATGATGGGTATTGTTCGGAACACGAACGCTCATTGTCTCACCCTGCTTAATGATTTGATTAAAAATCTCCTCATCACGCGCATTCATAAATTCAATCTTCAAGTAGGTCGAATTTTCAGGAAGAGTCTCCAGATGGCTGCCAAAGATATATTTTTCTCCTCGCTTCAATTCAGGAAGCTGGCTCGTATTTCGTAAAGCCTGATAGTTTGCTTGCGAATGCCATTCATGAATGACTGTACCAGACGGCATGAACTGATTCTCATATAAAACATGCCCATCTGCTAGTAGCTTCACAGACGATCCATATAGATACTGAGATACACTTTGCATATCCCAATAAGCAAAATAGATTTCTTCCTTGTATCTCACGAATCAAACTTCCTTTCAAAACTATTCACTAATAAAGTTTTATATTGATTAAAGAACCATTCGACAATTCCTTGCGTATCATCATTGTGTCGTCCAGTCAATCCTTTACTAATGACATTAACGCGATAAGCTCGCTTCCCTAGCTCTTCTAGCATATCAGGGTAGGCCGTACCATCGTAGTCATCATGATACATATAAGACACAATAAATTTCGTCCTTGAAAAATCAGCCTCTTTGAATGCTGTCCAGAAGTGCTCATTAAGTTGAGCTATTCCTTCCTCTGATAATTCTCCTGTTGTACGAAGCACCAAATCTAAAGAAGTAGGAAAACCTCCAGGACGAATCGTGGATTCATTCTCTGCAATATCGCCTAAATTTACTAAGGGCTTACCGACAATCACTGCATGAGGCTCTAACTTGGAGGCATAATACAGGGCTCCAAAGGTCCCCATTGATAGTCCGGATAAGGTCAACTGATCCCTTGTAAAGCCTAATTCATCTAAACAGTGATGAATAACCTGAACAAGCTTTTGCTCTAGCTCTTCTGAGCCGAGATAGAAAGCACCACCCTCAGAACGTGGATCTCCAATCAGCAAGAATGGGGCTCCCAAATTGTTCATCATCCAGTATCCCTCAAATCCTTCAGCTGGACGATAACCAGAAAAATAGATATTGAGAGGTGGCTTCAAATCACCAGGATGGAAGTAGTAAATCAATTCCTCCCGATTTTTATCCACAACACGATTTCCACCGATCAATAAATCACCATAACCCAAATGAGACTGGCGATGATGGAATGGTCCAATTTTCACAATTCCTTGCCCCTTCACTTGAACACTGACGCTTAGGTAATAAGAATCGCTGGTATCCAAAACGAGAGGCTTATCAAAAGATTCTTCATCATAAATCCATTCTTGCATAGGAGAATTGCCAACTGGATAACCCTTGATGACATAACGAATTGCGCAATCTTCAGAATTTCTGAACTCTGGCCATAAATCCAAAGGGGCGTCTGCACTCAGAAAGATATTGTACTGATAGCTTGCTACAGTTTGGTAATCCTCACCATATTGGCCACACAGACGGAGATAGTTAGTTCCTTCATAGTTAATCTGACCTGAGAAGGAGGGATTGACAGCTAGGTGATTAACACTGAGCTTGGTACCACTTTGCTTGGAAGAAAAGCCCCGTGAAAATAGATACAGCATCTGAGCTGGATCTTCAAAAGTAGACTGAACGGCCCTTTTGCGTAAAAGGAATCTCTCCAAGGTTTTTGTAGTGATTTGACAGCGTTCGTGATAAAACAAGCGATAAACCTGAATTAAGCTGTCCAATACTGTAATGTACTCAAAATGCTCAACAGTATCGACCAATACAACATCATAGGGCTTAGCAGCCTTCGGTTTCTTCCCATCCTTTTTTAAAATACCAATATCTTCGGGCAAGAGAGACATGATATCTTCTGGCTTAACAAATGTCCATGCGATATTACTAGGAATCTCATATTGGTGCTGCCAATTCTCATTGGCAATCTGTAGGACACTAATTTTGTTCATTTAGCTTTAATTCCTTTATCGTATTTTTCCACATTTCGACAATTTCTCCCCTTGTATACAGCTCAATCCTCTTAACCGAATGCACCAAAGACTGATTCCAGTGTTCCAAATCTGTGAGGTAATACAAGAGTGCCTCTTTCAGGTTAGAAATATCATTCATGATCCAACCATTTTCGCCATGCTTGACATAGGAAGAATTATACAAATTCACTTGAGGAATCCCTCCGCTGATACCCGCAATTTGAGTTCGGATATCTGCTGGGCTTCCCAAATCCAAGATGACGCGAACATACTTCAGAGCCTTCGCTAAATCGGTATCACTATGAATCACCACAGTATCAATTCGCTCTCTGAGGTTATCATCATCTTCTAAGCGTGGATCACCACTCTTAGCAGCCTTATCCTTGTCAACAAGGAGCAATTTTTCTGCATACTTTGTTGATGATAAAGATTCCTCAAGAAACTGTCGAATAGAAGCTTCTCGACCAAAATCTTGACTCTGCGTCCCAACTAATAAGTCAATCCACTCATGTTGCAACATCATATCAAACAAGGAAGTAAAGACATATTGAAGATGATGTTCTGGTAAAGTATCGAAATTGACATAGATAATCAACTCTTTTTTCCGCTGACTATGTCCAAGATTCAACTGTGTGTCATAAGGTGGAATCTCATAATAAGCAGGAAGTTGCTCTTCTTCTACTTCCCCCACTTGTTCTGCAATCTTCACGATTTTATCTAAGCTATCTACCACAAAAAATGGGGTATCTTTTAAATCAGAGAATAATTGTTCTGTATTCGTAATCGGATAGCGATTGCCAAAGAAGGACAGAACAACAAGATGATCCTTCTTAATCTGTTGGAAAAAATGATTATGCTGCACATCTGCTGAAACAATAATCGAATCATCCTTGGTTAAAACAGAAGCCAAATGCTGCTCTAGCTTTTCTTTAACAAGCTCCTCAATATTCTGATAGACATCCTTGGCAAATGTGCCCTGTGCCTCAGGATTGATAATGACCTGCTGGTTATCAGCTGTCAAAAATTCTCTGAATTGCCATATTCCTTGTGCATTCAGATAGTCCTGATAATAAGGCTGATTATGCTCAAAATAGATAATGCTGGAGACAAAGCCACGGTCATCAAAAACAAGCTGATAATCTATCTGATTATTTTCAAAATAGGTAATATCAAAAATATTACCTATTTGTGAAAAATTAATCTGAGCATGAGGTAGGTGATCGACGTAAACATCTACAATAAAAGGAGTATAAAAGATTTCTGCTCCTTGCGGCCATTTCAAATCATCCAAACGAATTTTTCGTGCAGGCACATCTGTCAGACCTTGTATGCTATCAAATAGATTCCACATTTCATCTGATGAAAGTCTTTGTTGATAAAAGAAAGTCCGGATATGAGGTGAATAATTCAAAATCAGGACAGAGTTGGCTTCTCCTGATTGTTGAAACATCCGCAATAAATTTACGGCATCATCAAACATCATATTTTTCGGCTGCAGATAGAAAGGTAGGGCAGTAGAATACCATTTTCGATCTTGTTTATACCAAGAAGGTACAAAGTAAAACATATCCCTCTATTCTCCTTTTACTTCTAGTTCTTTATGATAATAAGTCCCGATTCTTAAGATTCGTATTTCTTCATGCAAGGGCAAGAGCATGCTGATCAAAATGACTAGTGTGCTTGGCAAGGTCAAAAAGAAACTTGGCAAAGGCAAGAAGAAATTAATAAAATAGGGCAGGCCGACATACAAGATGAGATAGATAGCTCCTATATTTGATTGCAAAGAAATATAGTGTTTTAACACTTTTAAGGTTTCTTTCCCAGGCTGAATATAGTCAAAATATTCTCCCTGACGCTGCAAGCGTTTCGCTGTCTCTTCCGGTTCCAAATTGATATAGGCAAACAAAATAGCCAAGAGGTAAATTGCAACTAGATAAATAAGGAGACTCAAAGGTTTTGTAAAGTCAAATACATTCCCAATTTTTACTGAAAATCTTTTTCCCGTCCAATCTACTAATAATTGGAACAACATCAAGACACTTGTTGCATACATGATGGGCATCCCGCCAGAGGGAGTGAACTTAATCGGCAAATAAGATTTATCATTGTAGCGACTGCTTAACATGATCCGATTAAGAGGCAAACGTATCTCCGCTTTCTCACACACAACAGCAACAAAAGTCAAGAGAAGATAGGCCAATAAAGCCACAACTAACATCATTCCTCCTCGGACAGAAGACAAGGATTTCCCAAGCAGGACTATTAATTGGTCAGCAAACTGGAGTAAAATCCCTGAAATGATAATAATGGTTGACCCTCCCACTCCTTTACGAGTATTAAGGCTTGACAACCAAATAATAATAAAACTGCCTGTCACAACTGTGAGTAAAACTGCTAGATTATAGAGCCAATCATCCACGAGAAGTAGAAAGCGACCATTTCCTCTATAAGCGGTGTACATAATGGCTAGTCCCTGCACAATCGCAAAGAACAAGGTTAGGATCTTTTGAAAGAAATCTGTTTTTTTAAGGGACCAAGCTTGTATATTCCAGCTTTTCTTTAGGTTCATGACTTGCCACACAATCATCGTCGTAATCCAAGGCCCTAAGCCCAAAGAAAATACTGAAATCTGAGAAACATCAATCCCTGCCAAAAAATACAAAGAAGCCAAGGGATTGCCTTCCTTCATCCCTAAACCTTCTATACTGCTGTTGTAGCCCGGAAGTAAAATATGTCTCCCTAATACATAGATAGCAATGATAAACATTGTAAAGAAGACTCTTTTTATAAAAACATTCTGACGCTTCTTTTTCTTAAGACCAAAGTGCTCCATTTATTATCCTTTATCTGTATTTTGGACTTACTAGAGTCCTCTTTTTCACATACAAAGCTGTCTTTTAAGCTAAAGACTTAAGAAAGCAAGCCCATTCCATAGAATTATAGATAAGGAATCAACTTGCTTTCTATATTTGATTACAAAATAGGGGAGGTTCGTCCTTTACTCAAAATCTGATCGAATTTTTTCCACCATTTCCTGATAATGTTCATGTGAAAATACTTGCTCAGAAATCCCTTCTGTTTGAACATTATCAAAGGCGTAAACAGGCTTACCAGACTCTTGAAACTCCCTAATCACAGTGTCGAATTTCTGGTCATGATTGATATCTAGATAAATGTCACTGCTCGCAAGTAGATCTCTTAAAGGATAGGGTAAAATCACAGGGTGCAAGCGAACATTTTCATAAGCCATCAGCTTGAGTAACTTATCAGACATCTGTGTATAGGCGGCAATATGAAACAGGCAGTTTGGCAATGCTTTCACTAAATATTCAATTCCCTCTAACCTATCCGAGTTGGTCAAGGTTACGCAGTGGAGAGCAAAGCCCTCATCCCTCTGTTTAATAGTTTTCTCAACACTAAATTCATCTGTTTCGATAATGGTCGACCAATCAAGAGTATTGTAAAACCACCATACTTCACGCAGACGCATGTTGGAAACAGTGTTCCATGGTTTTTGACCAGAAATATAATGCAAAACAGCAGGCAGTGGGGAAAGTGGAATTTCGAAAATCCAGTCATGCTTATCTAGCGCAGCTCCCATGTCAAAGCCGATTTGAAAATTGTAAGTATCTTCCAAATCAAGTTTTTTGCCCTCAAACATCAAATTCAAGATAGACTGATCACCTTCAGTAAAATTGGCTAATTCTCTATCTGTCAACTCGACCAATTGCTGAGCCATGTTTTCTTCACGCCAACGCTTATTATTGATGAGCAGCACTCCAGAATTAAAGCCCAAGCCTACTCCATACGTCGCGCGAATCGTCGCTACATAATAATCCTCCAGATCCATCTCAAAAAGATGGTCCAGATTTCGTGTTACAACAATATCACAATCTAAATATAAGACTCTATCTGCTTCAACATAATTGGGTATAAAGTAGCGCCCGTAAGCCATGTAGTTGATGTGAGCATAAGTTCCAGCTTCCCATTTCGATTTCACCTGATCGTCAATCTGATCATTAAACAATTTCACATCGTTCAACTGACTACCAGCAGCTTCTACCTTCTGACGCGTATAGTAAAACCATTCTTGAGGAATGTCCTGATTGAAAACATAAATATCTAAATTTTTATGATGACAGCAAAGAGATTTTATGGTCGTTTCAATCTGTCTAATATACCCATAATCTCCCGAAACCACAATGGCTTTTTTCTTTTCCAAAACACTACTCCCACTAAGCTTATTCAATTCTCTAAAAAAATCGCTATTAGGCCTTATTATACCATAAATTCCGCCTTTATTCAAACACCTTCTTGAAAGCTAGACCTAACTTTTCTAGCCTTAAAATAGAGGTGAAAGCTACTCACACGAAAAGAAGAAAGCTTGCTATAAGCGCTTCTAATATATCCATCCTTTTAAAATCAGACAACCACTACCTGCAATGTACTTAAATGTGTACTTTCATGCTATCAAATCTTATAAAAGTAGGCCATACCGGAGGATTAGCAGGTGTTTTATTGAGAAAAATGAGAGTGGGACAGAAATCGGTAATTCGTTAGAATTCGATTTCGTCGTCCCACCTCCGCACAGTTGAGTAGGGCTGTAAAAGCTGATGAAATCAGCGTAATAGAGCCCACTCAACCACTGCGTCTTGCTCGATAATCCAAAGACAATTGAGAGGCTAGGACTTTTGTCCCAGCCTCATCTTACCCTACTTACATTACTTAGTTATTATGCACCCGATTCATATATTCGGTATAGGACTCCGTTTGCATCAGCTCCTTGGCATTTTTGACCCGGTCAGCAGTCGGTGGCTTCACACCTTCCAGTGAATAAGGAATGCCCAACTCCCGCCACTTGAATTCTCCCATAGTATGGTAAGGAAGGATTTCAAACTTATCAACGTTCTTGAGTGTTTTGACAAACTTACCTAGCTCAATCAAGTCCTCATCACGGTCCGTTAAGCCTGGCACCAGAACGTGACGAATCCACACTGGCTTTCCAATATCTGAGAGATATTTTGCACAGGCCAGGATGTTTTTATTGGTCTGGGTAGTCACGATCCTATGCTGCGCTTCATTAATTTCCTTGATATCCAGCAAAACTAAATCCGTCACCGCCATCAGTTTATTAAACTTTTCTAGATAACGAGGCGTATTTCTAAAAGGCAGGGCGCAAGTATCCAGCGTACAATGAATCCCCAGCTCTTTAGCCTTGGTAAAAAAAGCAATCAGAAAGTCGATTTGCAGAAGGGCTTCTCCCCCGCTGACGGTAATACCACCTTTATTACCCCAGAAACCTTTGTAACGAAGAGCTTCTTGTAGGATATCATCCACAGTCCGCAGTTGAGACTTGTTAGTCTCCATCTCCCAAGTATCTGGATTGTGGCAATATTGACAACGCATATGACAGCCCTGCAAAAAGACGATGAAGCGGATACCTGGTCCATCCACTGCTCCAAAACTCTCCGTAGAGTGCACCATTCCCGTTACTTTCCCATAATCAATCGCTTCTTCAACCATAATAATCCTCTTGTACCTGAAAACGTTTTACTATAACTACATTATACCACGATTCTAGTGAAAATAGATAGATTCTGCCTATTTTTTAGAAAATAAACTGTTTTTCAGTTTCATTTTCATTGTGTTACAACAGATAAAGTCTTCCATTTTTCTTGAAATCGCCTCTCTCCGTTTCCAGCTTTCTCCATAAAAAAAGCCACCCTAGGGGCGACCTTTTCGGAGATTGTTATGAAAAAAAGGTGCGGAACTATAGCTATAACAGCTGCTCATCTGTTAAACTAAAGGACTCCTTCTATCAAATAAAGTTAAGAGGTCTTCATTTGATGCTTTTAGTATACTGCACCATACTTAAAAGAAGCTTAAGCTGGTTTTAATCATTATTTTGCTAGAATAGCTAACGTTTCATAGGGTTTCAAAGTCATGGTCGCAGCTATTGCTGTTTCCTCGTAATTTGAAATCAGCACCTGGCCATTTTGATAATCCGGCAGGATGTCCAGCGTAATCGGATCAGCATAAAAATTATTAAGGACTAAAAGCTTTTGTCCTTGCCACTCCCGCCCAAAAGCATAGACCTGAGGACTGTCCTCATAGGCTGGCTGATAGCTGCCCTCTGCGATGATAGGCAATTCCTTACGTAGGGCAATCAATTTCTGATAAAAGGTAAAAATCGGGCCCTTGATTTCATTTTCCACATTGATGAGAGGATAGGATTTGCCCGCCTTCAGCCATGGAGTTCCTGTTGTAAAACCTGCATTGACTGAATCATCCCACTGCATAGGCGTCCGAGAATTATCACGAGATTTAGCCTTGATAATCCTGAAGGCTGCCTCTGGCGATTGCCCTTCAGCAAGCAGACTCTGGTAAGCATTGAGAGACTCGACATCTACATAATCTTCCATGGATTCGTAGTCAGGGTCCACCATGCCAATCTCCTCACCCATGTAAATATAAGGCGTCCCGCGCGACAGATGAATACTGGCTGCCAACATGGTTGCCCCTTCATTGCGGAAATTCTCTACATCGACAAAGCGATTGAGAGCTCGCGGCTGATCATGGTTGTTCCAAAAGAGAGCCGACCAACCATCATGATCGCTCATTTCCTTGCCCCAAGTATGGAAGAGGCGTTTTAACTCTTCAAAATCAAAAGCCTTAAGCGTCCACTTCTGTCCATCTTCATAGTCCACCTTGAGATGATGGAAATTAAAGGCCATAGACAGCTCCTGCCGGTCTGGTGCGGTGTAAAGGATGCAATTTTCAATCGTCGTAGCACTCATTTCGCCAACCGTCATAACGGAATCGTCCTGCCCAAAGGTCGCTTCATTCATCATACGCAGATAGTCATGCACAATTGGCTTATCGGTATAGGCCGGCTTACTCTCCTGCTCTGGACAGTCCAACAGCACCTCATCTTTTCCGATGACATTGATGACATCAAAGCGGAAGCCCTTGACTCCTTTGTCTCGCCAAAAATTCACTACTTTAAACAGCTCTTGACGAACATTGGGATTGCGCCAGTTGAGGTCAGCTTGGGTCACATCATAGAGATGCAGATAATATTTTCCCGTATCGCCAAATGGCGCCCAGGCACTGCCGCCAAACTTGGACAGCCAGTCCGTTGGCTCATCCCGCAGGATAAAGAAGTCCTGATAGTAGGAATCCCCAGCCAGCGCCTTTTGGAACCACTCATGTTCAATCGAGCAATGATTGAGAACCATGTCTAGCATAAAGTCAATACCATGCTGCTGACCGACCTTGACCATCTCTTCGAAATCTGCCATATCTCCAAAGATAGGATCAACCGCAGTATAGTTAGAAATATCATACCCATTGTCCCGCTGCGGACTCGGATAGAAAGGATTGAGCCAGATCATGTCCACTCCCAGCTCTTTTAAGTAAGGAAGTTTTTCAATAATCCCGCGAAAATCTCCCAAACCATTGCCAGTCGTGTCTTTAAAAGA
>ERZ773043.507-NODE-507-length-22976-cov-10.523581_pt1 | contig 22976 bp, 20 predicted proteins | sample MGYA00580636_ERZ773043 | MGnify/ENA primary metagenome ERZ773043 (study PRJEB29015, sample SAMEA2737992) | human oral metagenome | biome: human oral; feature: human-associated habitat; material: dental | place: China | collected 2065 ...
CCTGCGAATGCTGGGACCAAAACCCAGTGCCTTACCACTTGGCGACGACCCACTATCACCGACTGCAGGTAGAGTAATTATACCACATGCTATTTTTAATTGGAAATGACTAATGCGGGATGGGTGCAATTATCTAGCCCAGAGCACCAATAAACTATTTAATAATCAATTAGCCTGCCTACATTCTAAGCTTGTTCTATGCTAGTTGGCTAAACCCAATTGTCCTATTGCGACATTCAGCCCTTGGATTAGTCGATCATGCCTGCCTCTACGGATTTCGAAAAACATGCCAACCATTGCTGAGCATTTAGCTGCGAAGGCTTCAAATCACCATGATACAACCGTCGAAACGCTCGCGGATCATGGTAGCAATTGTAAACAAACGCACTAAAATTGCGCGCTAGAGCAGGATCAAGCAATGGTTCAGCACGTAGCTTCAGCTCCAATAGCACCGTATCAACCGCAGGCGGCGGCGTGAAATCGCTGCGACGCAGCGGACGGCGAATCCGCACCGCCCACCATGGCGCCAATGCTTGTCCGAGTGCACTATGAAAATGCGCTGAGTCCAGCACTAACTTCTGAGCAAACTGCTTTTGCACAATCAAGTATATCGCGCGGGGTGGGGTATCAGCAAATGCTAGCTTTGCGACGATCTTTGAGCTCAAAGAAAAAGGAATATTCGCAAAAACCTTATATGGCTCACGCGGTAACTCAGCGCGCAAAAAATCCTGTGCTACGATTTTCACGTTGCCATAACGTGCCATATTACGCCGCAAAAGTATAAGCGCTTGTGACTCGTTTTCATATGCTATCACACACGCCGCCCGACGCGCCAACACCGCTGAAATCGCGCCACTGCCTGCGCCAATGTCAATCACTGTGTCGCGCCGACGGACATTGCTGTGCCCAACTAACTCGCCGATTAGTCGCGAACCGCGCAAGAAATGCTGCCCATGAGTTGCTACACGCCGTTTCATAGCGCCATTATACTATTATTATCGCTGCAAGCTACAGCCCATCTAGCCAAAACTAACCATAAGCTTTATAATACAGTCAATATGAAGACACACGATAAACAATCTATCAAACAATATTTGCGTGCGGTTGATTACCTGACTGTGGCGCAAATCTTTCTAGCAGAAAACCATCTACTCAGCCGCGACGTTACATTTGACGACGTAAAATCGCGCATTTTGGGACACTGGGGCAGTGGACCGGGAATTAATTTCGCATACGCGCACCTCAGCTACTTCGCAAAACAACACGATCAAGATGCTATGTTTGTGCTTGGTCCGGGACATGGGTTCCCGGCGCTGCAAGCCAACTTGTTCCTTGAAGGCACACTCGGGCATTTTGATCAAAGCATGCAACCGAATCTCGCCGGCATCCGCAAACTGTGCCGTGAATTTAGCTGGCCTTACGGATTTCCTAGCCATTCAAACCCTGAAACACCCGGCGTCATTCTAGAGGGTGGGGAGCTTGGCTACGCACTTAGCACGAGCTATGGTGCCGCGATGGATAATCCCAACCTACTAGTAGCATGCTTGATAGGCGACGGTGAAGCAGAAACCGGTCCAACCGCTGGCGCATGGCATTTGAACAAGCTATTCAATCCGCGCAAGGACGGTGTCGTACTGCCGATTCTTCATCTCAACGGCTACAAAATTTCCGCGCCAACTGTATTCGGGCGTATGAGCAATTACGAACTAATGACATTATTCAGCGGCTACGGTTACGAACCTCGTATTGTCGACGCGACAAAAGAAGGTGTTGACCCGCACGACGAGATGGCGGCAGCGCTTGAATGGGCGCATGCGCTCGTTGCGGAAATTCGCGCTAGCAGCGACAAAATTGCACCACGCATGCCGATGATTGTTATGCGCACGCTCAAGGGATGGACAGGACCAAAAGAAGTTGAAGGTAATAAAATTGAAGGAAATTGCCTAGCACATCAGACTGTACTCAGCGAGGCAAAGTCCGACCCTGAACAACTAAAGATCTTAAACCACTGGCTAAAGAGCTATAAGTTTAACGAACTGTTTAGCGAGCTCACCGGATTTGGAGACTTCGTAGGCGATATTTTGCCAAGCACGCCTGAAAAACGCCTCGGTATGAGTAAACACGCGCACGGCGGCGATGGTGTTTATAAACCACTCATATTACCGAATGTCGACGACTTCGCCGAAGATGCCGAAACACCCGGCACAATCGGCTCAAGCAGTATGCGACGCGCCGGCGCCTATTTAGCAGAGGTCTTCCGCCAAAATGCTGACAACAAAAATTTTCGTTTCATGAGCCCAGACGAAACATACTCAAATAAACTTGATGAAATTTTCCAAGCTACCAGCCGCAGCTGGCAGTGGCCGATCATGAGCTGGGACAAAGATCTCTCGCAAGACGGGCGCGTCATGGAGATGCTCAGCGAGCACAATATGCAAGGTCTAATGCAGGGCTACGTCTTAACTGGTCGCCACGCAATGTTCGCAAGCTACGAGGCATTCTTGCAAGTTGTCTCAAGCATGGTTGATCAATATGCTAAATTCCTCACACAAAGCCGCAGCGTCGCTTGGCGCGGCACAATTCCGAGCCTAAATTACATTCTTACCTCAAGCGGTTGGCGGCAAGACCACAATGGCTTCAGTCATCAAAATCCTGGCTTTATTGATGACATTCTGCGCCGCCAAAGCAACTTTTCGAACGTTTACTTTCCGTCAGACGGCAATGTCACGCTCGTATGCCTTGAAGAAATGCTATCAAGCGTGCGTCAAATCAACGCGCTCGTTGCCGGTAAAACGCTTGAGCCACGCTGGCTATCAACCGAATTAGCACGCCAGCAGGTCAGCGAAGGTTTGATGATTTGGGATTTCGCTAGCGATGAAAACCCAGATATCGTAATGGCAGCTTGCGGCGACTACCCGACAAAGGAAACGATGGCAGCAATTGATATCATCAAAACCGAATGTCCAGCGGCAAAAATCCGCTGCGTTAATGTGTCCAGCCTAACAACCATGGGACTTGGTACACTACGCAATGTTGCAACGCAAAAGAAATTCGACGAGATCTTTACGCACGATAAACCAGTCATTTTCAATTTCCACGGTTATCCGCAGACACTTAAGTCGATTCTATTTAACTATGACGTGCATTCGCACCGCTTTGATATTCGCGGCTACAAGGAAATCGGCAGCACAACAACACCATTTGACATGCACGTACGCAATGAGACCAGTCGCTACGATCTCGCGATCGCTGCGCTGCGGCAACTCGGACGGTGCGGTATCATGCCGTTTGAAGAGGCTGAACACCGCGCTGCGATCTATCAAGCGAAAATCAATGAAAACACCGCCTATATCAAAACAAACGGCGTTGATTTACCAGAGATTGACGCCTGGGTGTGGCCAGCAGCGCGCGGCGAAGCGCAAACCGCTGAAGAAGCGTGGCACGGGCAAACGAACTAAACAGGCATTTCTTCACCGTTTTCAAGCACGATTGTATGTCTTGGCCTCAATGAAATACGCTCGTCAACGTATGGCAACCCAGCGAGATTTGCTGTTTCGCGCATTGCTATATCAACAACGTGCTGTAGGACGCGGCGTTTCTGCGTGCTATCATTAGCATTCTTAAACACTTCATAGTCTGTCTCGTATTCGATTGGTGCACCAATCGTAACATCAATTGGCTTATCGTTTGGCGTAAGAGAATCCAAGTCATCCATTGCCACGTCCCGGCTAATGCCAACCGGCAGTAGATCTACGTCGACACCACAATCACGCGCCGCTAAGAGCACCCGAGACGCGCCTGTTCTCCCTTTTGTAACGCGGTGCTCGCCAGTGTATGCACCCTCCGGAAAAACCAGCACAGACCAGCCATCTTGGATTGCTCGCACCGCCATATCAAGCCCGACTTCAACTCTATCGCGCCCGCCATGAACTTCAAGCGGAATGCCATACAGAGTCTGCTCAATAAGCCGCCGACGCGCTTTGTGCTCCTCTGTGTCACGCTTCCACATAAGCCGTGAGCTCATCACTACCTGGCAGGCTTCAGACAAAACGTACGGGACGGCAAATATATCAAGCAGGCTCGTGTGGTTTGCGACAATCAGAGATGGATTTTCGATATGCGCATCACCTTTAGCCTTAATCCTCATCTTTCGACCAATATCTTGCAATAGCGGCTTCTTTTCCATTACAGCCTTTCTTGAATGTAATTTCTGACTATTTTTGCAACTCTGTCGTGCCCGCGTGGCGAAAAATGTAATCCGTCAGACAGCGGAAGCCTACCCAGCACAATCGTATCGCCCAGCTCGGTACGACGCGTTATTAGCTGCTGCTGTACCGCAAGCGACTTCGATGTAAATTCCGGCCCAGATGTATCGTCAACCGCAAACGGTGGCGGCAAAATATATACGACGCGCACACCACTAGCGCATTCAGCATACCATGTTAAATCAGCTATGATATCGTCGGCCGTTCGGTGAAATCGTTGCTGCAAATCATTCGTACCGAGTGCAATAATCACCAAGTCGACGGGAAGTGCTGCATGTAAACATTCAACAAAATAATCGTGTCCATTTTTATGCGGCTTATCAGTACGAAAACTGCCTGCAACACGTCCACATACACCGTCAACAACAATATCCACCCGCCTGCGCAGCATACGGCGCACTTGATTCGCCCAGCGACGGCTATACGGTATGCGGCTTCCTCCAAAACGTGCGCCCCATACATTTGAATCGCCATATATCAAAATTCGTTGCCTCATTCTCTGCGTAGCGCCCTACCTTTCACTCCAAATCATTATTTTTCCCATTGTAGCACAAACTCTAATAATCAAGCTTTTCAAGCCTCTGCAAAACCGGTAAGATAGGATAGTGAAACAGCCACGATACGAAACAGTGACGCTCGAAAAGATTGTCGGCGGCGGGCAAGCACTCGGAACACTAAGCGATGGACGCAAATGCTTCGTGTGGGGTGGATTGCCAGACGAGACCGTGACATTTCGCGTAACAAAAAAGAAAGCGCATTTTGTTGAAGGTAGCGTCACCGAAGTCCTGCGCGCCTCGCCCGAGCGCATCACACCGCGCGACGCCGATAGCTACCTGAGTACAAGCCCGTGGCAAATCATGACGTTTAGCGCCGAACAGCGCTACAAGGCAGCGCTGATTGAAGAAGCCTTTAAGCTGCATGCTATTGTATTGCCGCACAAAATCAACGTGTATACTGATGGACGCGAATTTCAATACCGCAATAAGGTAGAATTTAGCTGGTTTAGCGAGAGAGCAGGCGAATCGCACCCCGATACGCTTGACCTCGCATTCTTCCGTCGTGGCAGCAAAGGCAAAATCATCGTCAATGAATGTAGTTTATTGCCGCCCGAAGTCATAGCGCTCGCGCATAGTGTCCGCGATATACTGCGCCGCAAGCATATCTCTGCTCGCCAATTAAAAACATTACTCATTCGTAGCAATCAACAGGGAAGCTGCGTTTGGCAGCTGTACATAAAAGATAGACTAGCAGACGCCATTACGCACGAAGAGGCAGAGGCACTATCCGCGCAGGGCGGGGAAATCATCTATTCTGACCCACGCAGTCCAGCTAGCCGCATCACCGCACGCCTCGCAAAATTTGGCGTTACCACACTCACCGATACAATTCTTGGCACGCCATTTCGCTATGCTTGCGAGGGATTTTTTCAGGTAAATATACCTGCATACGAGCAAGCTTTGCGTGATATACAAGAGTGGGTTTCCTATCCAAAATATACAACACTTGCTGGCGATAATTTCAACAGAAAGAGCCCCTCGGTGATTGACCTCTACGCCGGCGTCGGCACAATCGGACTGACCGTTGGCGGCGATAACGTCACGCTCATTGAAATCAACGAGTTCGCTGTCGCTGAAATGCAACGCAACATCGCCGCCCTCGGGCGCGCCAATGCCCGCGCCATCCTCGCCCCCAGCGAAAAAGCTCTCGACTTCATCACCCCTAACCACATTGTCATCGTCGACCCACCGCGCGCCGGATTACACGCTGACGTTGTCGCCAAATTGCTTGAAGCTACACCACCGCGTATTATCTATCTTAGCTGCAACCCTATCACTCAAGCTCGCGACATCGCCCTTCTTGCTAAGGAATATAGCATCCACACCCACCAGGGTTACAACTTTTTTCCACGCACGCCGCATATCGAGCATCTCGTCGTATTAGATAGAAAATAGGAAGAATCACACAATCTCCTCAAAACCCGATAGAGCTAACCGCTATAAACGACTGCCTCACCTAGCAATTCAATCAGTGCTGTTACTTATCCTTCATAATGTTTAATGCTGCGTAGGCCAAGCTTAGCGAGATTAATGTCGTAAGAATTATTCTATTAAGGAGTGTGGCACGTTGCCTATCTGTACGGCAGCGTGCGATAATTATCATATGACAAATCAGAAAACTACTGTATCGTATTGGCGCAAACAGGAAAAAACTAAACCGTTATTTCCCGATATTGAATGGGCGAAACCAGAGCAGCGAGCGCAACGCGGACGCCTAGGGCTTGTTGGCGGCAATAAACTCGGTTTCGCAGGCGTCGCCGAGGCATATCAAACTGCGCTGAACACCGGAGCGGGAGAGGTTCATGTCGTACTGCCAGACGCGCTGAAACGTTCAATTCCTTCCACCATGGCTAATGTTATCTTTGCGCCAAGCAATCCAAGCGGCAGTTTGGCTCGCGGCGCTATCAACGAACTACGCGCGCTTGGCAGCTGGAGCACAGGATTACTACTCGCAGGCGATGCTGGGCGCAATAGTGAAACCGCCATCGTCTATAGCGATCTGCTTAGTAAATACGATGGTTCGCTTGTTGTCACGCGCGACGCAGTTGACCTAGTACGCAACGATGCTGAGGCAATCGCTACCCGCCCGCGTACAGTGCTCGTACTAAGCTTTGCGCAGCTACAAAAATTATTCCGCGAATTGTATTATCCTAAAATTCTGACATTTAGCATGCCTCTGCTGCAACTGGTTGAAACGCTGCATAAATTTACCATCACATACCCGCTGACGATCGTAACATTGCACCGCGATACGCTCATCATTGCGCATGGCGGCGAAGTTGTAACGACCGATTGGCACGACCCGATGCGCGTATGGCGGGGCGAAACCGCTGCGCGCGCTGCGACCTATCTATTGTGGACGCCGAGTCAGCCACTTGAAGCTATCACAACAAGTGTCGCCGCACAATCCGTATTATAGTATCTCCAAACAGAGCAGACTAAAACGATAAGCACCGACCGTAAAGGGAGAAAGTAGTTACACTTACTTCACGCATCATTCCAACAAAAATACCCGGGGAGATATATCCCCGGGTATTTCGTTTGGTACAGATTTGTTTATTGTAGTTGGCGGCGACTCATGACGTATGCGGTAGCGACGGCGGCTAAGCTGCCTAGGCCAACCAGCGGAGCGACCATGCTGCCCAGACCAGTGTGCGGCAATTCATTCGGCGGAGTTGTTGGTGTTTCGCACTTCGACATGTCAGTTGTGTACTCGTCGTTCAGATCACTCTTCTTGACTGTCACGATTGACTTATCCTTGATGCGGCAAACCTTCACATTTTCACAGTCCGACAAGTTCTTTGAATGCTTCTCTTGGTTAAACTCGCTTTGTTTGATAGTAACGATGTTACCAGTTTTCAGTTCACAGACTTGCATCTTTTCACAGTCCGACAAGTTCTTTGAATGCTTTTTGCTGTCGAATTCGCTTTCGCGGATCGTGACAATCGTGCTGCTTTCAAGCTCGCAGACTTGGATTTGTTTACAGTCGTTTACGTCTTTCGAGTATTTCTTGCTATCAAACTCTTTTTCTTTGATCGTAACGATTTTGTAGCTCGTTAGGTCACAGACTTGGATTTGTTTACAGTCGTTTACGTCTTTCGAGTAGCGGTTACTGTCAAACTCGTTCTCTTTAATCGTAACAATTTTATTTGTTGTTAGGTCACAGACTTGGATGTTCTTGTACTGATAGGTTGCAAAACCCCAGACCGGATTACCACAGTCCTTAATCACCGCAGCGATAAACTTGCCATAGCTGTCAAACCAGACGAATGCTTCAAAGTGGTCATAGAGGAAGCTGTTGCCAACCTCAAACATATAGTACGTATGGCCGTCAACCGCGTCTGGACCAAGCGATGCACCTGGGTAACGCGTATTACGCTGGATTGTACGAGCGCCTGTTGCAACCGTTTGACCGTCAACGACGACACGACCATCCCTATAGACCGTACCCGTTTTCATACCGGTACCGTTTATCATAGAATCATTGATATAGTATCGGTTGTAAAGCGTCTTCATGTGGCTACTGCCATAGTACGTGTCTTTCAACGACTGATGCGTTGGCGTACCACACTTTACAACGTTAATGTATTCATCACAGACAGCATGTGCCGGCAACGCATACCAGATACCGGCAGCAACCGCGACGCTCGCGACCGCTCCGATAACAATTTTCTTTAGGCTTATCATTACTTCCTCCTTTTACACCTCTGTACCTCACATTGGCTTATGGTTCAATAATAGCACAATCTTTATTTATTGTCAATAATAATACATAAAAATAAGCGGAATTCAATAACTCTTAGCTTTCTTAGGCAATCTAGGCAAGACTTTCGGTAAAAATTCGCCAAAAAAGATAGCATATGCTATACTTACGTAGACAATTTCTACGCCGCGGTGGTGGAATTGGTAGACACGTTAGACTCAAAATCTGATGTCCGTATGGACGTGCCGGTTCAAGTCCGGCCCGCGGTACCAATGAAGATGTTCCAGACAGCACGATCTTAAAAGCTCGTTGACCTCTGGAATTTTTTCATTTTTACATATTTCACAAAATATTCTATATATTTCAAGATTATTAGCATATCAACGCTTCCTTTCGTTTTTGGTCGTTTTTACGAGTATATAAATTTAGTTTGTTGCTCCAACTTCAATGAATCACCCTCCATGCGCATTCAAAAGCTAGAGTGCTTCTTCCAAGAGAAAGGGCACCCGTACACCGAGCGTAACCTTGCAGCCTTGCGCAAGCTGCAGCCCCTTCGTTCCTAACGCTATGCACCGTGGCGTCCGGCTGATTACCGCGAACACTTAACAGGATATTGAATTAGCGCAGTAACAGGAAGTAGATCCACAATCTTTTAGTATCGCTCAATGCGATGCTGACTAACCTTACTGAGTTTTTTGCGGTTGATCAAGATTTAGCGTGGAATCGTAAGCAAAAATTGCTTATTTTCTCTAAAAAATAGAATTTGAGGCTGCTTAACAGAGATAGATAAAGTACAATAAGAAATGAATGAAGTTAACAAAAGTGTCTAACTAATGCAGCAATTCACCCAAAAATATACCATCATTCAACTCTTTAAAGATATACCTGAAGGTACGCAATTTTCAGCAAGCAATTGGCCACTCCATGTAACCATAGCGGATACCTTTGCGATTGATTGGGATGTGCCAACCATGGTAGAAAAGCTTACCCAATTATTAAGCTCTCGTACATCAGCAACCTCAGTCGTTGAAAATGATAGATTCTTTGGCGATCAAAGACAGGTGCGGGTAGCCTTACTCAAGAAAACTGACGATTTAGTAAAACTTCACCAAGATGTCATCAAGGTACTTGAACGGGGTGGCTGGAAACCAAATGACCCGCAGTTTGCGAAAGAAGGATTCTTGCCACACTCAACCGTACAAAAACACACCCGCTTAAATAAAGGTGATGAAGTGATATTTAACGCGCTAACTATCATCGATATGTTTCCTGGCGAAAACCCATATCAGCGGAGAGTTATCAAGACAATCAAAATCAGCGATGCCGGATAGCCTATAACTTCCTTGATCATTGCTTTATAACCAAGGAAGTTTTCTAAAGCTATAGGCGAACAATTAAAATCTCGCATAGAGACAACCCAGTCCGAACAAAAACTAAAAGGCCTACTTATTAACCAACTCAAGTAGCCTAGAGTTACTAAAAATACAGAGAAACAAAAAAACTATCCAACAAAACAAAGAGCTGGAGGCAATTACGATAGTATGAGCGTTGATTTTGTGTGAACTGCGCTTAATGCCGCTACGTGATTACCGAATTTTGCATATTGCCAATTGCATCTAATACTTGATTGTAGTAATTACTGTCATATTCATTAGGGTTTCGGGTATTTATGACAACTTCCACGCCGTGATAGCGTAGTTTGGCAAAAAACGGATAGAAGTATTTTCATCCTCTTTTCAGTGATAAAAGATCTTTCAATAATCGCTCTTCATTCTTACTATTCATCAAGTTGCACATAGAATACCATTAAAACGTGCCCCGATTGAAAAGGGCACTCTTACCGAACAGCTCCACGACAGGTCAATGTAAAATACCGCGAACGTAGCGATAAATTTTACCTAAGGCGAAGTTTTTATTTTTACCTAAGAATAAGCGGTCTAGCCCATGCTGTACGTGTATTCAATGTGTATCGTTAGCAACCAATCACTTTTGTGTTCATGCCCCAAATACGCTATACTATGACACATATATGAACGATGATCGATCCTCGTTATCGGTGCCGTCACGGCAGTCTACAGACACCGATATTTCTGATAATCCTGCGCAAAAACAAGCAGCAGCAGACATTGTTCGCGAACAAATCAATGCAATCTATCAAAATGATCCGTACGCAACCGGCACAATGCCGAGTAAGACCACTCCGGCAACATCAAAATCAACAAACCAATCTACACATGGCTATGCTCAGCCAACCGGCACCGTCGCGCAAACGCAAGCACTTTCACAGCAACGCGTCATGCCAGGGCCGGGCGCAGTCAACACGCACGAGGATAATCCATACAGCCGAACACTCAGCCACGATTCACCACTCAAGACCCAGGACAACTCATGGCAAAAATATCACACTGCCTGGCAATCGTATTATCAGCAATACTATGAACGGTACTACATCTCGCAAGTAGCAGCCGCTAAAAAATCACTTAACGACCAAGCAAAAATCCATCGCACCGCTGCCGAGGAGCTTCGCGCGATTGAAAACACGGAAGCGCTTACACCACATGAAGCAATCAATGACTTGCGTGATTCATTACGACACAAAATCAGAAAACGTGCGGCAAAAGTGCGCAAGAGTCGTAATTTCGTACCAATTATGGCAGCCCTCGGCGTGCTGCTCGTATTTTTGTTTTTGCAATACAACCGTGTCTTATTTGCATATGTTGAAGCGTATGTTGCGCCAGGGGCGATGGATCCAGAATCAATTATTGTGTCATCAAACGCAGAGACGCCTGTATCCGCCGATCCAAAGCTTATTATCCCGAAAATTGCCGTAGATGAACCAATTGTCTGGGATGCCGATGCATCCAGCCAAAGCTCCCTCAATGCCGCTATGGCGCGTGGTGTAGTGTGGTTTAATATACAAGGTGCAAACGCTCGCCCAGGCGAACGAGGCAATTTCGTCGTATCAGGTCACTCTTCAAACGACTGGCTTGATAGCGGTAATCACAAGTTTGTCTTTGCGCGACTTGAGAGAATGGCGGCCGGCGATGTTGTCTACGTTAATTACAACAGCAAACGCTACACGTACAAGATCACACGCACGCAGGTCGTCAAACCAACTGACGTGAGTGCGCTCCAAATCGGTAGCGACAAGCCGTATATCACACTCATCACATGCGTACCGCTTGGCACGGCACTCAATCGGTTGCTAGTATTTGGCGAGCAAATTAGTCCAAATCCAGACGAGACAGCAACGTCCACGGCGACAAACAAACCTGCGGCTAATAATACTAACTCCGCTAAAAAGATGCCCGCGAATTCGCCAACATTCATTGAACGGCTATTTGGCATTGGCGCGCGGTAGGCGACGAAGTAAGGAAAGACCATGAAGCAAAGCTTTACAAAAGTTAGTGACGCGCAATAATGTATTTGTTAGTGACGCAGCCATGCTTGATGTCGATAGCAAACACGAATGATCTGTCGCTAGCGAAAAATCGCACAGCACACGTCTAAGATACCGTACGGCTAACGCGTAAGCTAAACTACTATTCCGTCGTCAGGGACAATCGCATCAGACGCACCGTACCGGCAGCTTCGTCGCGCGTGAAATAGTAGAAAAATTTATCATTACCGGCAAGCAATGTTGCGGCATAGCTTGCATTGCGGGCAAGCGTCTGCATGTTCGTACCGTCGTAATCCATAAATTCAACCGTACCATCCGCCGTACTCAGCAAATGAAAATCGTCAAGCCAACCAATTTTAGCATTTAGCGCCGCGGACGGAGCTACAGTAGCAATCGACGATAGTTCTAGATCGTACGTCACAATGTCGCGTCCGTTTTGAATGTAGACAAAACGCTGTTCACGCGGCGAGAAGCCAGCGAACGCGACATCTTTTGCAAGTGACAGTTTTGCAATCATCTTACTCTTGACAGTATCCATAGAATCGCTGCTTGGCAATTCAGCGCGATATACGGTCGCGCTATCACCCGCCACAACCAGCTGATAAAGTTCATTATAATAGCTCGCAATCGTATAGCTAAGACTGCGACCGGACATATTTGTAAATGTTTGCACTGTTTTAGCAGTGAGTTTATCTTTCGACACATAGCCAACAGTGCGTATGCCGCTAGAGTCGGCGTACGTAGCATAGCCAATCCAACCATTGTACGCCACGACAAGCGAGCTTGCATTTGTAACGAGCGGGCCAGACAACGTAGATGTCGATAAGTTCAAGCGGCGAATATCGTGATTCATCGTGAGAACGTAAGCGACGTCACTGTCGGTCGGGTCGTATTGAAACTCAGCGATAGAAATGCCAAATTCGGTAGATAAGTTACGCGCAGGATCGCCGCTATCTTTTGATACAAGCAGGTATTCAGCCTTGTCAGCATCGTACGTATGCAGCACGAGCACTCGCTTGTTTACATAGTCCCAGCCGGCAAGCGAGAAGCGATCTGAACCGGCAGTGCTCGATACAGTAATTTTATCAGCCGGCACCGCTACTGAGCTGTGCTCAACACCGGTATCATGTACGCGCGAGAAAGTGACTGTCGGCTGCGTATCGTTTTCAATCACCGCGAAACGCGAGCGGTCGAAGCTCGCCATGACGCTCGCAATACTGCCATATGTCGCCGCAGTCTCAACCTTCGGGTCGGTCGGCACGAGCCGTACGTAGTTAAGCCACAGAACCGCGCCCGGCTTAACCGTAGCTTGCTTTTGCCAGGGCTTATAGCCGTCGCGCGATACCGTAACAGCGTGATTACCAGCTGTCGCAGTGATCCGTGTCGCCGTGCGGTTCGACAGCTTAGCTGTGTCCAACTGGATTTCGGCACCGCTCGGACGCGAATTAAACTGAATCATACCGCCTTGTTCAAACCGTCCGTCAAACTGATTGTAACGATATCCAAGCGCGATAAACAACGCTACTACAACAAGTCCAAGCGTCGTCAATATCATCACTGCGTAAGTGAATGTTAGCCTCAGACGCAATTTACGCTTAGAATCGTATTCATACATAGCTTTCATTTATTATATCATTATTACTTTCGCCATTTGTGTATAGCGCACCGCGTGGTATGATAAGTATAAGCATATAGCGATAGAGGATAGGGTATGAACAAAAAAGTAAGTATTAATGGAACAATCTACGACGCCGAAACTGGCAAAATTCTGCACGTTGAACGCAACACAAACGTACAGAGTATAACGTCACGCCGTGCGATTGATATTCATGTTCGCCCTCAGCGCTCGCAAACGTTACAACGCCGCTATGTTAGTAAGGCTAAATCGATCAACGGTATAAAAGCGTGCGCTAAACCCGCCGCACGTACTACGTTCCCGACGGTACAAGAAACTGCGCCACGTATAACAGCACAAACACAGCCGCGAGCTCAATCACACCCAACAATCCAGAAACATCGCACCGTGAAACGCACACCGCAAGCGATCACACACCCACGCGTTACACACTTCGCGAAAGCGACACCTGCACACGCACAGGTTCAAGCGTTGACACAGCAAACTACACCAGACGTTGCACCGATGCGGCACGCGATGATACAAGCAGTCGAGCAAAAACGCCAAATGAACGCCGCCGAACAAGCGCGTATCGTACTGCCGTCCCACGTCATTAAGCAGCAAGCGATTGAGTCTGCCACTAAGCAGATGAAACCGCGCTCAGAGCGCAAAGAAATCAAGCAGCCAAAAAAATATTCAAAATTTCGCCAATTCGTTAGCACGGCAAGCGTCGCATTCGCCGTCATGTTGCTTGGCGCGTATTTTACGTACTTGAATATGCCAGCGCTTAGCACGCGCGTTGCTGCTGCGCAAGCAGGGATTAACGCAACATACCCAGGCTATCAACCAGCAGGTTACACGTTAAACGGACCAGTTGCATATGACAAAGGCAGCGTTACAATGAAGTTCGCGTCAAACGGTAGCAGTGAGACATTTACGCTCGCACAGACTAAATCAAACTGGGACTCAAGTGCTGTACTCGAAAATTACGTCAAACCGACCGCTGGTCGCAAGTACAGCACCGCCACTATCAACGGCTTAACGATTTATACTTACAACAGCAACGCCGCATGGGTAAATGGCGGCATATTATACACTGTGCAGGGTAGCGCACAGCTCGCACCAGATCAAATAGAACGGCTGGCAGCGAGTCTATAGCTAAAATTACGTGGCGTATTACCTACATTACAATAATGCTTGAGTTTCCGCAAATTTTCACAGCACTCCTAATATCGCCTATACCTAAACAAGTAAGTTCTCAAAAAACGCCAAAATATATAAGGAATCATTTCCCTTTTTTGATACGTTGAATTGCAATATCAACATAAGAATCAATTCCTCCACGACGATCTGGAACTTCAGTTCTCGCCCTGCTAATTACAGCTGATCGTCCAAAATCCCTAAGCGCAACATGGGTCATAGCTGTCGCTATAGTACGATACGCTACGTTTTTTTCATGAAGCCTAAGTGCTATTCCGCTTACCATTGATCCAAAATTCGACAGATTACCTTTTGGTAAATTAGTACGATTTGCAAATATGTCGTCCAGCCAAACGAGACCTGATGCTTGTAGCTGAGGCCGACTATTATTGAGCCAATGAAGCATTGCAGAGTTGTCACTATAACGCTCATTAGCTATTTCTTCTAGCGTACCAGACCAAGCAATCGCAGCAAGCGTCAAACGACCAAGCATATCTCGCTCAATATACCAACTTGTCGGGTGAGTCTCGCCCTAAAGATATAAAATTACGCGCAGCAGTTGGTATAGCAGCTAGTGGCGGAGTATGGGAAGGTATTGAAAAGACCTACGAGAAAACAGGAATTGAAGTAGAATATCTTACAAAAGTTAATGCAAGTCCCGAAATACCTGGAAAATCCTTAGGTATGGCGCTACCTGTATCACGAGATCTAACCTTATTTGGCGGACGTGTAACAAACCTAAAAGGTGGACTTCAGTTAATCCACCCTTACATGTTACCATTCTCTAAACCTATGCCGAGCATCATTCGGCCCGAGTGTCAGATTGAGGCTTCGCAAAAGTTACTTGAATTTAGCAAGGTAATTGTGAATACAATTGAAGAATATTCTGAAGCCGTTCTTCACATAGGAGACCTTATAGACAAAAATACAGGAATACCATACACAACTCTAAGATGTCTCAATAACACCATGTGTATGCCAGCTTATGATACGTCTTTGGCTGACTACTTAGACTATTCTCTTGCAATCCTTAACGAAAATAAGGATACTATACTGCAAGAGTGTTTAGCAACAGATTAAGGGTATACAACGAAGACTTTTCGGTACGTCTCTGCGTTATATAGACATTTTATCGTTCTCGGTTTTCTCCATCTTATAACAAACAATACCGCTATATTCGTTAGACAGGAACGGATAAAACGATTCGCCACCTTTTTCTGCTAGCACAAAATCTCTAAGAGCTGGGTCGTGTTCGCCATACAATTTGCCATAGACATTGTAGAACTCAACATTTTTATCGCCGCGAACTTCTTGACCGTTCCGATTCGCCTCTATAAATCGACGCACCGCAGCGTATGTTAGATCAAACGCTTTTTTAGTACCTTTCGGCCCGCATTCAAATTCTATAGCCGGCACAGGCATATGCTGAGCTAACGGTCCGGCAATTTTTGACTTTTCCGAATACCACACAACATTACGGCTCAATCCCGCCGATTTTGCTAATCTAATATTTTCTTCTGTAGGGTAAGGTATGATTGTAACGATGCCGCTGTCTGTTTTTGTCCCGTGAAGATCAATGACAACATCGAAATTTTTGCCGTATTCAATTAGCTCTGCCGCACGACGAACTTCATATACGGGGCTATTAATATCGCCTGGAGCACTGCGATTAAGATCCTGTTCGACGAAACGCGTGTTGGCCGCAAAAGCCTTTTCGTTTCCTATAATCCAATTATAGCCGTATTTTTCCTTAGGTAATTCTTTCTCAAGTTGCCGCATCACCTTAACGCTATCTCGTTCATTACCATGAGTAGCAGCGATAAATAGAATTTTACGCATATCGCCTCCTATATTCAGCAGCTGCCGCAAAGGCTTTTTTGACCGCTTCTTCTGGCGACGCTGCACCAATCGTCAATATTCGATTACGAGTGTCGAGATATTCATCAGCGAGTTTATCGGCCCAGCCCCCGTAGCCTGCTAGTACTACCATCGGGATGTCGGCCTGATAGGCGATAGCTAATTCGGTGAGTGTCCCCGAGCCGCCGCTTATCGCAATCACCGCATCGCAACCAGTTACCAGTACGGTTTCTCGACCGCCGCCGCGTTCCAATCCGCAGGGAATGATAATGTCAGCATCTTTTTCCCAAACGTCTTTTCCTTTGCCATACGTGATGCCGACCGTTAACCCGCCAGCATCTTTTGCGCCGCGGCATGCCGCCGTCGACAGAGAATCGCTATCTTTTTCGGCTCCAAAAAACAAGATCCCGTCTTCTTCGGCTATTAACCTGCCGACCTCGTACGCTGCTCTTTCAACTTCTTTGCTATATTTTAGATCGGCCGCCGAACCCATTACACCGATTTGAAATTTTCTTGCCATATTTAGATAAAACCTCCTCAGGCACAATAAATTTATATTATTTACCCAAGGAACGAGAGATCAAAAAAGAGACCTCCCGCGGTCCCATCCTTGTTCTATAGTTCATTGCTGAATTATAGCGCTCAGTACCGGCTCTACGATGGATCGCGATTTCGGTTGTGTGACTTTACGGCTTCACTCCCGTGGTGTATTTTGACACCCAGCTCGTTCCGGCGTGACTGGAACTCGGACGCTTTATGGTTAGGATTATACATAAAAACTATAGCTGGGTCAATGCTGGACAACACAACTATTATTACACCTCATTGTCTATTGTTGGTGTTGTCGCACACTGGCTTTATATCTGATCTTATTTGTAGTACAATAATCCTATATGAATAATCGTACGCATAAAATCAATACAAACGAAAGTCTTATTGACGAGGCACTGTCCCGTTCGGTGGCTGAAATTCTGCCAAGTATGAGAGAACTTAAAAAGGAGCTACTAAGCGGCAGGCGATTGACATTCTATCTGGGTATTGATCCTACCGCCAGTTATGTTCACCTTGGACATTCGACAAACTATTTAATGCTTGAGCGCTTTCACGCCCTAGGCCATAGAATTATTGTCTTGATCGGTGATTTTACAGCAATGATTGGTGATCCAAGCGATAAAACTTCAATGCGCGTGCAGTTAACGCGAGAACAGGTGCTTGATAATCTAAAAACATTTAAACAACAGATTGGAAAGATCCTAAATTTTAATGACACTAATAATCCTATAGAATTTAAATTTAACTCAGAGTGGCTTTCAAAACTAACGTTTGAAGATTCCGTAGAACTAGCCTCAAATTTCACAGTACAGCAGATGCTTGAAAGGGATGCATTTAAAAAGAGAGTTGACGAGGAGAAGCCTCTTTTTGTACATGAGTTCTTCTATCCATTAATGCAAGGCTATGATTCTGTGGCCTTAGACGTTGACGTGGAAGTAGGTGGTACTGACCAGACTTTCAATATGCTGGCTGGTCGCACACTACTTAAGCGTTATAAACAGAAGGACAAGTTTGTAATTACAACAACTCTACTAGTTAATCCAGATACGGGTGAGAAGTTGATGAGCAAAAGTCTTGGTACCGGTGTAGGATTGGATCTTGGCGCCAAAGAGATGTTCTTCAAGATCATGCAAATATCAGACGCCGGCATTTATCAGTGTTTCGTGGACTGTACGCGTCTATCAATGGGCGAGATTGCCGAAATAAAAAAGCGGCTTGATAGCAATGAAAATCCCCGTGACATCAAAAAAGAACTTGCTCGAGAAGTGGTATCTATGTACCACGGCAGTGAGGCTGCTTTTGATGCCGAAAAGCGATGGGTATCTGAAGTTAGCCATAAGAATTTAGCTCAAGATATTCATGCTGTTCAAATTGGTTCTGACGAGTCAATTGTTGATTTGATAGCTCGTCTAGATATAGTTAAAAGTCGTGGCGAAGCCAGGCGTTTAATCAAGCAAAATGCTGTTAAAATTAACAACAATAGAGTAAACAATGAGAACGCAACCCTTATTAATGGCGACATCTTGCATGTTGGGAAAAAGCATGCCTTTAAAGTGTCTGTATAGGTAGCTCATTATGGATGAGACTGACATCATAAATCTGCTTCGCAGAGACAATGAATTTATGGAGGTGGCTAGAGGTATAAATTCACAAGTACCACCCGATTGTAGTTGGTGTATATTTTCTGGTTTCGTGCGCAATAAAATGTGGGACTATATCCATGGCAATACCACTACTACTAGAGCATCGGATATGATGTCGCCCTCTATATGCCAGGCGACAATACGATGGCGATAAACGTCAAGCAGAAGCTAGAAGAGTTATATCCGACCTATAGTTGGGATGTTTCGAACTTCGCCTATAGCCATACTGAAAACAACGACAGCCCTTATGTGAATCTGATCGACGGGTTGAGTAAAGAGCTCGAGACGATCACAAGTGTTGGTTTAACTCTTCGCTCAGACGGCTCTCTGGTAATAATCGCCCCTCACGACATTGGTGATCTTGTTAAATGTATTATTCGTCCTACGCCTATCATCTATGCAAATCCAGAAAAACGACAGCTGATCGTTGATCGTATATCAAGAAAACGCATGCTTGAAAAGTGGCCAAAGCTACAGGTTATTATATAGAATTTTCGGTATCAAAAATTTTCTTGGCGTTAATTATGTAATCTATCAAATAATTAATGGTCTCTACAGAGCAGTTCACTCCAAGTAGAACTATACGAAATGCTACAACTGGTTTACCATTGTGGTTGTAAAATGATGCCGAGGATTTGCTGAAGGCTATCTTTGGGTTTTTTCCTTCACGATCAACAAACCATTCGTAAAAGTTGCTGGTGTATTCTGTATTTGCCGCTAATATGCTGTCATCATATAGTTCCTTCTGGTGTTCGTTCTGTACGTCGGAACCTGTAACTATGGAACGTAAGAATATGTCTGTGGTCGCGGAGTTTTTATTTTCAATAATCATACCAGCAGCATTAATATCTTTCTCACGATCAACAAATGCTTCGCGCATTTCAAGTGCATGCCCCAACAGGACCTGATAACCCTCTTTGCCGATAGTTTTTAGCGTTGCCCACGTTGCGACTATATTGGCGACAGATCTTGATGTTTCAATAGTGTATATACCAGGATTGTATTCATTTTCATCATGAAACAGTGGTGTCATAATATCTTTTTGACGCTTCAAAAAATTAAAATCATCTTTATTCTTTAGAATAACCATGCTTGAATTATAGGGCGTGTAGCCTGTCTTGTGAAAATCTACTCCAAGCGAATCAGCAAAGCAGAACTTTCTCGCCATGTTGGCGTTGTGCTGCGCGCCCTTGAGGACTCGTACACTAAAACCGAGAGGGTTCTTATCAAAATCGTAATCTATAAAATTTAGCCACACCCAGCCCAGGACGCTATCAACATGTATGTGCGGCGTGTAGCTTAGGCTATATTCTTTAATTAGTTGTGAACGAAGTTTATATATCTCTTCCACATCATCCATACCCATGCTGGATGTGGTTCCGCCTACAGCCTCAATGCAGGCGATCTTTTTTCCGCTATCAAGCGCTCGTCGACACACTTTTTCAAGATCTGAAAGATCAGTTGTCTGATCAATATTTGTCTTTACTTTCAGATAATTATTCTGACCAATGCCTGTCCAGTTTGCTGAAGTTTGCTGACTATAATGTGATGCTGCGTTACCTATTACTACAGTATCATTGTCAATTACACCCTCCAATGCATGTTTTGGTTTAGCCTTGGCTAGTCCTATCTTTACTGCGTATAGGTTTGTGCCTGTTCCTCCAAAAGTAAATACACCTGATGCTTTTGTAGGGTCCATTCCGGCCATCTTAGCAATAGCTGACGCACAAGCTAATTCATCCTTGAGAGCCTCGCCAGCATCTTCTCCGGTAACCGCATTACCCATATACAACGACGTTGCTACGTAAACTGCCAAATAAACAAAGTTTGGCTGTGGAATAATATTTTTTACCATTAAGGGACTGTGTGCCTTGACTGAGCGCTGCATCTCATTGGCTACTTGTTCGACAGTAGTGCTGTGAGAAAAGTTATAACGCTCAGGTATTGCAGCTGAGCTCATAACGTCGGTTATGGAAGTGTCTGAATCCGAAGGGTAAATTGGACCGTCACCCTGTCGTGCAATCATTGCCGCTACGGCGTTTTCAACTAGTGTTATAAGCTTACTGCTGTTGTCTCCGTTTTCGCGTAGAAATAAAGACTCTTGCATGTCTGATAAAATGTCCTGATATCTATTTGTCATAATTTTAACCATTAGTTTCTTAATACTATCTAATAATACCACACTGTTATCGTTCTGTACTTAACTTAACACCCTAACCACAACAATTTGCCTTAAAGACTTCAAGCGGGGTTAAGCCGCCTAGACGTTTTCTGGGCCTGTTGTTTAATAGATTTTCTAGGTCTAATATACATTGAGCCGTAAGCTTTTTGAAGTCAGTGCCTTTAGGATAAAAATCTCTAATTAGCCCATTAAAGTTTTCATTCCTGCCGCGCTAACTGGATTTATACGGGTCAGCAAAGTAAATATCTGCAGCCAGTGTTTTCTCAAGTGGCACGGCCAGCTGCTAAACTCAGCCCCCATTGCCGTAAGTAATGGTGGCAACATTACTTTTGCTAAAGACTCTTTTCAATATCCACCTTGGTTTGTTTGGTAATACTGGCGGCATTGTAGCCAATAACTAAACTAATAGAGCCTAATCCGGACTTACGCTCGGTATGGGTTAATAGTCTATCTTTAGTATCTAGTCCAAAGATGGTATCTCCCTCCAGGTCGGTATAACTTTCTAGATTATCTATACTCGCCGGTCGGTCATGAATGGAATGCTTGCCTCTATTGGTATTGTTGTATGGTAATTTAGCGGTATTCTTAAACGGTTTACCACGTCTACGGAGCGAACCAACTGCTTTCTTGCGCTCATTGCCATTAAGGCCATAGATGTAACGGTAAATGGCCATGTGGGATATGGGGCGAAGCCCCATATCTCCCGTCCAACCATCGTTATCTTTAAGAGTTCGGTCTGCCAGTAGGGTATCTATTCGCAGGGAGATTTGTTCCGGTGACCATCGTAATTTGAGTTTAGCCTTAATATATGTCAGTGTCCGGGCATATATTGGTTCAGTCAGTTTCTTGCCGGTTCTGCAGACGCCCGAATGGCGTTCAGCAGCATATTCTCGGGCTAGCTTGGCATTGTAGCTATATAGCTTGTTATGTAGCCTCTGACGCCTTTTAACGCCCTCTTTAGCCTTACGAATGGTACTAACCATAACTTGGCCACGGTACTTGCGACTATCTAGGCTGGTAATGGCCGGTACATTAACACGCTGTCTATTCTTATCCCGTTTTCGACCAGGCAGTCTTTTTATTTGTTCCTCAATAAAGCTATTAACCTCACGAGAGATAGTACTGGTTGAGCGTCCAAGCGACTTGGCAATAGCAGTGTATGATTCACCATTCTTTAACCTATTCTCGATAACTATACGTTCATCGTAGCAAAGTTGTATATACTTGTTGTTAGACACGTTTCTAACGTCCTTTCCGGTTAATTGACTTTCCAAAAATCCATTAAACCACGGGGCTAAAATTGAAACGTGTCTTTATTTAGCTCATCCTTTGCAGTTAAGGCGTTAATGTAGGGAGCTACTTGACAAATAAGGATAAGGGTGTTATGAATGAACACTATCAGGTTGCATGCGAGAAAAGCTCGTATGACCTGCGTTCTTTGGAGGAGATATGCATTATATGGAAGAGTGCGTGTCGTTTAGAACACTAAGAATTGGCTACGAGCTCCAGGGAGCTCGTAACCAAATAGAGCGGGCGCTTGAAAGTGCCCGCTCGGTAGTGGGCTCATGCCCCGAGGACTCGCTTGAGCGAGTCCTCGAGCATATTAAAAATGCAGAGCGGCATTTGTTCGCTCTGCAGAGTGAGTCTCGGAGCGGTGGTGACAACTATTGCTCCGATATGACTGACTCCTCCTTGAAAGAGGAGGAGTTACTCTTTGTAACCCCTGTCCAGGGGGTGCAAATGGACGGCCGCCTGATTCTAGGCGACCCCAAGCTCTTGAGAGCTGACACTCTCAAGAGCTAGCGCTTGCTCCGGCAAGTTGGCGTATGTATTTTATGCGTCGGCTCGCCGGCATCTTTATCCATCCACCACCACCCCCTACTTACGAGTAGGGGGATTTCCCTTTTTTACCGACCTCGGAATGGTGTATAATCTTATTAGCTTTATTGGGATGTCGCCAAGTGGTAAGGCATCAGGTTTTGGTCCTGACATTCGGGGGTTC
>ERZ773043.517-NODE-517-length-22595-cov-4.097782_pt1 | contig 22595 bp, 15 predicted proteins | sample MGYA00580636_ERZ773043 | MGnify/ENA primary metagenome ERZ773043 (study PRJEB29015, sample SAMEA2737992) | human oral metagenome | biome: human oral; feature: human-associated habitat; material: dental | place: China | collected 2065 ...
CCTGTTCCACTTTCTCCAGTTATTAATATATTAGAATCATTTAAAGAAATTTTTTTTGAATAATTTTTAAGTAATTCGCTATAATCTTGAGAATTTTCTATTTCATCTTTCAACTGGCTGTATTTGGTATTCCCTGTTGTAGGAATATACCTCACCTCGCTTTTTATAAGATACATTGTAAAAGATAATATCTCACACGGCATAACGCGTGTTCTCTATGCCATTTCTTCCAAACAGAGCCGCCTGAAAGGGCACAACTGCTGGTCATCGGTGGTTGCATCGGCTATCACCATTGGTTTCGGAGGGTCTGTCGGAGCAGAAGCGCCTATCGTATTAACAGTTTCGGCCATCGGTTCTAACCTCGGACAGCTCTTTAAACTCGACAACCGCACCATGATATTGCTTGTTGGTTGCGGTGCATCTGCCGCTATTGCAGGCATTTATAAGGCGCCTATTGCAGGCTTGGTGTTCACCTTAGAGGTGCTCATGGTCGACCTGACTATGGCCTCTTTGCTGCCCATACTCATCGCTTGCGTAACGGCCACTTGCTTCACTTACATCTTTGTGGGCACCGATTCGATGTTTACCTTTCACCTCGACGGCGAATGGATGATAGAACGCGTGCCTGCAAGCGTGTTGTTCGGCATCTTCTGCGGCATGATTAGCCTTTACTTCATGCGCACCATGACCGCTTGCGAAAACGTATTCGGCAAGATGAAGAACCGCCCATACCAACGATTAGTTTTGGGCGGTATCATTCTCAGTTCGCTTATCTTCCTTTTCCCTTCGCTCTATGGCGAGGGTTTAAGCTCGGTAAACACCCTACTCAACGGCAATACCGAAACCGATTGGAGTCAGATACTCAACAATTCGCTGTTCTATGGCCACGACAACCTGTTGGTTGTGTACGTTGGTCTGGTGCTTTTCACCAAGGTATTCGCCACATCGGCCACCAATGGCAGCGGCGGTTGTGGCGGAACGTTCGCCCCTTCGCTGTTTATCGGCGGTTTTGGCGGCTTTTTCTTCGCCCGTTTGTGGAACATGTACAACATCGGTGTGTACATTCCAGAGAAGAATTTCACGCTACTGGGCATGGCAGGCGTAATGACTGCCGTGATGCACGCGCCGCTTACGGGCATATTTCTCATTGCCGAGATAACCGGGGGCTACCAGTTATTGTTGCCACTGATGATTGTTTGCATCAGTTCTTACCTCACCATCAACATCTTCGAGCCACATAGCATTTATAGCATGCGCCTTGCACGCGAGGGAAAACTCATCACCCACCACACGGATAAGTCCATCCTTACGCTGATGAGCATGGAAAGCATCATCGACAAAAACTACATTGCCGTTAATCCCGAAATGCCTTTGGGCAAGTTGGTGTATGCAATCAGCCGCAGCCACACCAGCTTTATCCCCGTACTAGACCATGCGGGGAGGCTTATTGGCGAGATAGACGTTACCAAGATAAGGCACATCATGTTCCGAACAGAGCTATATCAAAAGTTTAGTGTGGCGCAAATAATGATTCCCACGCCTGCCGTGCTTGGACGTAACGACCCAATGGAAGAGGTGATGAATAAGTTCGACAAGACAGATGCCACCTATCTGCCCGTTGTCGATGCCAATAACGAACTGCAAGGCTTTATCTCGCGCACACGTATGTACGCCATGTATCGTAAGATGGTGGCCGACTTCTCCACCGAATAAAGGGAATGGTGAGCGTGTGAGTTTATCAGTTAGTGAGATGATGAGGTTGTGAGTTGATAAGATTTTGAATTGTTGATATTCATAAGTTTTTAGCTTGTGGCCGAATGTAATATTAACTCATAAACGCATGCACCCATCATACTAGTTCACTCATTAACTGGTCAAATCGTCAACTGGTCAACCCATTTATAGTTTCACACAACGTTAAATAGATAATTAGAGATGAAGAAAGAAAAGTTTTTTGGTTATGTAGGATGGGTAGGTATGTGTACATCCATCCTTATGTACGTGTTTTATTTTCCACAAATACAGGAGAATTTAAACGGCAACAAAGGCTCGTTCATTCAGCCTTTCATGGCAGGCATCAACTGCACGCTATGGGTTTGCTACGGTTTGTTTAAAGAAAAGCGCGACCTTCCTTTGGTTCTAGCCAATTCGCCAGGCGTTATTTTCGGGTTCTTCGCTGCGTTCACCGCGCTATAAGCCAATCCTAGATTTGTTATGAGCTTGTAAGTTGATGAGTTTATGATGCTGTGAAGTTTCTCGCAAGCCAAAACCGCTAAACCCATTAACTTACCAACTCATAACGCTTACCCAATTATCAATTCACCAACTTGTTAACGCAGCCACTTGTCGACTTCATCCACTTGTCAACTCGTCAACTTGTTAACTCGTCAGCTCATAAACCATTTAACCCATCAACTTGTTAACCTGTCATCACATAAAGTGGCGAACCCTCCACCCTTGGTCAACTCGTTTGCTGGTTAACTCATCAACTAACCAACTCAAAACCCATCAAATCACAAACTCATAGGTTTATAAACCCACAAACTTAGATTGTTGCTTTTATTTTACAAAATCACTCCTTTCTTCACTCCATTCTAGCGGAAGAATTGGTTAAAAAGTCAGCAAAAGACCACTATTTATCGCTTTTCACGCCTTTGGGTTTGTCTATTTTTAAGCACAACACCTGCATTTTGCACCATTTTGCCTTTCTAGTTTGGTTGCCAGCTCGTATTTTTTCAACCCCAATTTCCCACTTTTAGCCCCTAAAACCCCACTTTTTGATGGGTGTTTTGCCCTTTTCAGCCATGTGTTTCATGGTTCGAAGAGGTTATGTTTATACATTTACTGTGGATGTTTATGCTTTTCGTTTCGCATTTAGCAGCATTTAGCACTGCGTTTAGCATCAAAACGCACTCCATTTTGCACCAAAACGCAGTGCATTTTGCGGCAAAATGCACTGCGTTTAGCGGTATATTGCACTACGTTTAGCGGCAAAACGCACTTCATTTTACTACAAATAGCCCGAAAAATGGTGTAAATGGCGGTTTTGGGGAATATATATTCATTTTGCCAGCATGTACAACGCCCCCCTTTTTGCATCAAAACCAACCTTCGCGAGAATCGATTTTTTGCGGCAAGGTGAGCGGTTGGTGGCCAAAAAGGCACTCATAATGTTAAATTTATTGCTAAAAACTAGACAAAGCCATTGTGCCACGTACACGCACATGGGCAACGAAACGTGCGCACGTGCGCTTATGGTCGCCAGCGGAGTGGTTGCAAAGCACGCATATATTTATCCCGAATTTGCGCACAACATGCACTTGCAGTGTTGCGAAAAGTCTTCTGTACAGTCGCTACAAGCACTTAGTAGTGCCAGTACAAGGTACTTTGTAGTGTTGGTACAAGATGCTTGTAGTGCCTGTACAAGGCGCTTGTAGTGTTAGTACAAGGCGCTTGTAGCACCAGTACAAGATGCTTTGTACTGATGCTTGCACCCGAATGTGCAAACTCGCCCATAAGACAACCAATTGCAAAAGCCAATTCTTTTTGATAATAAAGAACCTCAAAAACCTCACTCGCTATCGTAAACTTGCCGTAGCACATCAAACGATTTCAGTTCGGGAAAGTCGGGTATGTGCAGGCGATAGAAGTTGATGGCTAGTTGCGTGCAACGGTTTCGCTCGTTGTGCGATAGGGCGAAACGGTGCATCGTTTGGGGCGTTATGCGCATAAGCGTGGCCATTTGGGCGGCATCGGCCGAGGAGAGATAATCGTTGTGCATGGGAATGGCCGACACGAAACAGCCACTTCGTAGGTCGAAAAGGCAACCGGGCGAGTAGTTTTCCAAGTTAGGATAGAAACCTAAGAAACGCGAAAGCCTTATCATAAAGGCTAGGTGGAAGTTGGCAAACAGCTGTTGCGCGCCGTCGAGCCAGCGAACACTTGTTTCCACATAGCGATATAGCGGCACGTTTTGCTGCTCGCTACGTGTGGCATGGCAAAGAAACTCGGCCACGAAAAGCGTTATGGCCAGTTTAGCCTCGCTATATGGTATAGATGCAAAGGGGTAAACCATGCGCGCATCGCGTAGTCGTTGCAGTCGTGCGTTGGGGCGGTGGTCTAGTTCAATCTCCAAAATCGTCAGTGGCTGAAACAGTTGTTTCTTAATCTTCGCTTTCTGCGTGCGCGGGATGTTGCTCACAAACGACACGCGCCCGAAAGTCTCCGTGAGCATGTCGGTTATCAGTTGGCTGTCTCCATATTTAATGGAGCGCAGCACGATGGCATGGGTTTTTTCGAGCATGGGCTTGATGTTATTATGTAACGAGCAAATGGCAAAAACACGCTTTAAGGTGGCTTTACCCTTGCAAAAATACGAAAAACCAGCCTTTTAGAGAAAAATATCACATAAAAGTTTGGTGGAAAGGATAAAAGTGTGTACCTTTGCAACCGCAAATAAGTAATGGTCCCTTCGTCTATCGGTTAGGACGAGAGATTTTCATTCTCTAAAGAGGAGTTCGACTCTCCTAGGGACTACTAAAAATAAAAAGGAAATAAGAGATGGCAAATCACAAATCATCATTAAAGAGAATACGCCAGACAAAGGTGCGGACTCTGCATAACAAGTATTATGCGAAGACAATGCGTAATGCCGTTCGTAAGCTGCGCGCTCTTACCAATAAGGACGAGGCTGTTAAGCTTTATCCTACCGTTCAGAAGATGCTGGACAAACTTGCAAAGACCAACATTATACACAAGAACAAGGCAGCCAACTTGAAGTCGAGCTTGGCACTGCATATCAACAAGTTGGGCTAACAGCTCGCTTTTGAGACAACATTTACAAATCCGCAGTTTCCGACAGGGAGCTGCGGATTGTTGTTGTTTAGCCTTATGTGTGCCTTTCTCCTTTTAATTTCAAGTATTGATTGAGAGAATGGCGTCACTACCAAAAGTAAGTTGAACTCGAAGGATGAAAAGCTGATTTCACGATTAATGATGGTGAACAACTATTTTGATGGGGCATACGTTTGTTAAAATGTCATCGAGAAAAGACGGCGAAGTACACTGTGCATGGGTACGGAGAAAAATAGTTATAAGACAATTAAATGTTAAGGAGGATGAGGAAATTATTGATATTAGCAGCGCTGTTCTTAACTAGCATTGCAGCTTTTGCTCAAGGTGCAGAGGAGAGAAACCCTGAATGGGCAAAGGTAAGTTTGTTTCTGGAAGATTTAGAGAAACATAAAGGCGACTATATAGGAAAGCCAGCCAAGGTTTTATACGATACGCTAAGGGCGAGTGTGTTTAGGATAAGGGATGTTGGCTTGATGGAAGCAAGCATGCCATCCCATCCGAAAAACAAAAGCTTTCTAACGGGTTTGTACTTATACGATGTGCGTTCGGATGCGTCTCTTAAAGAACGGAAAAGCTTTATCATTGACGTAAGTTTAAACTGCCATGTAGATAGTGATGAGTTTTGGGGCAAATTGCCAGAAGGTAATGCCTGGATGGAACATGCCATATTGCAGACAATGAACTACATCGTAACGGACATCAGTTGCTCTTGGTTTGACATGGGCGTCACAATAAGACCTGAATAATATGCAACAAGTTGTAGGGTGTGGGAACAAACAAACGCGCATTCTGCAACTTTAAACGGTAAATAACATTTCTTGTGTACGTCAAAATGCAGTTAAACCTTTCTGTTTCTCGCTGATTTTTAGTATCTTTGCATATTAAAATTCCTAATCAAGACAATGGTAGAAAATCAAAACAACGAGAACAACTACTCGGCCAGTAACATCCAAGTGCTTGAAGGCTTGGAAGCGGTGCGCAAACGCCCCGCGATGTACATCGGAGACATCAGCGAAAAGGGACTGCACCACCTCGTTAACGAAACTGTGGATAACTCCATCGACGAGGCCATGGCCGGTTATTGTAGCAACATCGAAGTAACGATTAACGAAGATAACTCCATAACCGTGCAAGACGACGGGCGAGGTATACCCGTAGACGAACACGAAAAGCTGCACAAATCGGCACTGGAAGTGGTGATGACCGTGCTGCACGCCGGCGGTAAGTTCGACAAAGGCTCGTATAAGGTGAGCGGCGGACTGCATGGCGTGGGCGTTAGCTGCGTAAACGCATTGTCTTCGAGAATGCTCTCGCAGGTGTTTCGCGACGGAAAAATTTATCAACAAGAGTACGAAACGGGTAAGCCGCTTTATCCCGTAAAGGTTGTTGGCGAGACGGATAAGCGCGGAACGCGCCAGCAGTTTTGGCCCGACCCCAGCATTTTCACCACAACGGTGTACCGTTGGGACATCATTGCATCGCGCATGCGCGAATTGGCCTACCTCAATGCCGGCGTAAAGATAACGCTGACCGACCTACGCCCCGACGAAAACGGCAAGACACGAACGGAAACGTTCCATGCCAAAGACGGGCTGAAAGAGTTCGTTCGTTACGTTGACCGCCACCGCACACACCTCTTCGACGATGTTATCTACCTTAAAACAGAGAAACAAAACATCCCCATCGAGGTGGCTGTGATGTACAACACCGATTACAGCGAGAACATACACTCGTATGTGAACAACATCAACACCATTGAAGGCGGTACCCACCTTACGGGTTTCCGCATGGCCCTTACGCGTACGCTCAAAGCATACGCCGACAACGACCCCGTTATATCCAAGCAGATAGAGAAATCGAAGATTGAAATAGCAGGCGAAGACTTCCGCGAAGGACTTACCGCCGTTATCTCCATCAAGGTGGCCGAGCCGCAGTTTGAAGGCCAAACCAAAACAAAGCTGGGCAACAGCGAAGTGTCGGGTGCCGTTCAGCAGGCCGTAGGCGAGGCCCTGGGCTATTATCTGGAAGAGCATCCCAAGGAGGCTAAGCTTATTTGCGATAAGGTGATACTTGCCGCCACTGCGCGTATTGCCGCCCGCAAGGCACGCGAGAGCGTTCAGAGAAAGAACCCCATGTCGGGTGGCGGACTGCCAGGTAAGCTGGCGGACTGCTCTAACAAAGACCCCAAAACGTCTGAAATATTCCTCGTCGAGGGCGACTCGGCAGGTGGTTCGGCCAAGCAAGGGCGCGACCGCTACACGCAAGCCATACTTCCGCTGAAAGGAAAGATATTGAATGTAGAGAAGGTGCAATGGCATAAGGTGTTCGAGGCCGAGTCGGTAATGAACATCATACAGAGCATTGGCGTGCGTTTTGGCGTTGAAGGCGAAGACGATAAGGAGGCCAACATCGACAAGCTGCGCTACGATAAGATTATCATCATGACCGACGCCGACGTCGATGGTTCGCACATCGACACGCTTATCATGACCCTTTTCTATCGTTTCATGCCCCGCATCATACAAGAAGGTCACCTGTATATCGCCACACCGCCCCTGTACCTCTGTACGTATAAGAACAAGGTGCGCGAATATTGCTACAACGAACAGCAACGCCAGGCCTTTATCGACAAGTACGGAGAAGGGCAAGAAGACAACAAGAGCATACACGTGCAACGCTATAAAGGTTTGGGAGAGATGAACCCCGAACAGCTTTGGGAAACAACGATGGACCCCTCGAAGCGCCTGCTTAAACAAGTGACGATACAAAACGCCGCCGATGCCGACGAGATTTTCTCCATGCTTATGGGCGACGACGTGGAGCCGCGCCGCGAGTTTATCGAACAAAACGCCACTTACGCCAACATCGACGCATAAGGGCAACCGCGTATGTGGTAAAGTTTCTGAGTTCGTTAGCTGGTGTGTCTTTCGGTCTTCAAACGCTTTCGGCTGGATAAAGCAGCAGGCTTTGGGCAGAATGGAACGCACAGCAGACGACATCAAGCAACGAACTCGCAAGCTTACATGTATATATAATAAGGAGAGACTGCCTTTCGGGTGCAGCCTCTTCTTTGTTATTGGGCAGGGTCTAAAAACAAATGCGCAATTGTTAGCGCCTGTCCTTAATGGTTATTATTAGCAAAACGGCCACGCCTGCCGCCTAAACGCTTGTGCATGCAGCTCTGCACTGCCTGCTGTGCCTGATGGCGTTGGCAAATAGAAAACGGGTGCTAGGCGATAACGTTTGCCCCATATGTTTCCCCCACAAACAACAAACGACAAATGAGAAAGACTATCTTAACAACAGCAACACTACTTTTTTCGGGCCTTACATCGTTCGGGCAAGGTCTGCCCCTGCGCATTTGGGACAATCGCCCAGGTTCTTTCTTCGAGAACAGCATGCCCATTGGCAACGGAAAACTCGGCGCAATGGTAGACGGAAACCCGCATTGCGACTATCTTAAACTGAACGACATCACGCTGTGGAGCGGCAAACCCATCGACCCAAACGAGGATGCTGGCGCGCACAAGTGGATTCCACAGATACGAAAAGCCCTGTTTGAAGAGAACTATGCGCTGGCCGACTCGCTGCAACTGCGCGTGCAAGGGCATAATTCGGCTTGGTATCAGCCGCTTTCCACCCTGTGCATCCGCGATGTGAAAGCGGCTGCAAACGCCGATGCGCCTTTGAAGAACTATCGCCGAGAGCTCGACTTGGATAGTAGCTTGGTAAAGGTGAGTTATGAAAGTGAGGGCGTGAGCTATCGTCGAGAGTACTTCGCCTCGCATCCCGACCGCGCCATCATGGTGCGCCTTACGGCCAACAAGCCCCACGCCATCAGCCTGCAACTGTCGCTTACCTCGTTGCTCAACCATCAAACACGTGTGGAAGGCAACACCATCAGGCTCATGGGGCATGCCGAAGGCCACCCCGACAGCACTGTTCACTTTTGCAACCTGCTGCAAGCGAAGGCCACAGGCGGCACCATAACGGCACAGGATAGCACGCTCTTGATAAGCAACGCCACACAAGTGGTGCTGTATATCGTTAACGAAACAAGCTATAACGGCTTTGACAAGCACCCCGTAACGCAAGGCGCACCCTATGTGCAACTGGCAGAAACCGACTTGAAGAACCTGCAAAACTGCACGTTCGAACAGCTAAAACAAAACCATACGGACGATTATCAGGCTCTTTTCGGTCGCCTTGCCCTGCATTTGGATGGCGCAAGACTAGATACGCTCCGAACAACCGAGCAGCAACTGCTAGACTACACCAAGCGGGGAGAAACCAATCCTTATCTCGAAACGCTTTACTTTCAGTTTGGTCGCTATCTGCTCATCAGCTCATCGCGCACACCTGGCGTGCCTGCTAACCTGCAAGGGCTTTGGAATCCGCACGTTAGGGCGCCTTGGCGAAGTAATTACACGGTTAATATCAACCTCCAAGAAAACTATTGGCCTGCGCAAGTGGCCAATCTGGCCGAGCTGACCACGCCTTTGGTTGGCATGGTGAAGGCCCTATCCGTGAACGGCCGTTACGCTGCACGAAACTATTACGGCATTAACGAAGGCTGGTGTTCGAGCCATAACACCGACCTGTGGGCCATGACGAACCCCGTGGGAGAGAAACGAGAAAGTCCTGAATGGGCCAACTGGAACCTCGGAGGTGCATGGTTGTTGAGCAACCTTTGGGAACAGTACGACTTTACACGCGACCGCCATTATCTTCGCCACACACTCTACTCACTGATGAAAGGCGCGTGCGACTTTATGTTGCAGTGGCTCGTGGAAAACCCCAAGCAGCCGGGCGAGCTGATTACTGCGCCCAGCACATCGCCCGAAAACGAATATGTTACGCCCAATGGCTACCACGGCACAACGGTGTATGGCGGTACGGCAGACCTCGCCATATTGCGCGAACTGTTCGCCAACACGGCTACCGCCGACGAAATTCTGAACGGACGGCCAACGGCTTACAGCAAAAAACTGCGCCAAACGATAGGCCGCCTGCACCCATACACCATTGGTAAGGAGGGCGACTTGAACGAATGGTACTACGATTGGAACGATTTCGATCCGCAACATCGCCACCAAACTCACCTCATCGGGTTGTATCCGGGGCATCACATCGCGCCCGAAACAACGCCCGAACTGGCCGAGGCCGCCCGAAAGACGTTGGTGCAGAAGGGCGACATCTCTACGGGATGGAGCACGGGATGGCGCATCAACCTGTGGGCTAGGCTCTACAATGGCGAGAAGGCCTACCAAATATACCGTAAACTGCTGACTTATGTGGCACCCGATGCCATCAGGAAGAGCGATGCAGGCCCTGGTGGCGGCACCTATCCCAACCTTTTCGATGCCCATCCGCCTTTCCAGATAGATGGTAACTTCGGCGGAACGGCTGGCGTTTGCGAGATGCTGATGCAAAGCGCACGCGGCATTAGGCTCTTGCCTGCGTTGCCCTCGGCGTGGCCTTCGGGCAGTGTTAAGGGCCTTTGTGCGCGCGGTGGCTTCGTTGTCGACTTCTCTTGGCGCAATGGTAGCGTAACCCAAGTGCGCATTAAGAGCAACGCGGGCGGACAAACCACGCTGTACTATAATGGAAAGGCGCACAAAGTGAAATTAAAAGCGGGTAAGGAGGCCGTGTTGCGATGAAGTGCAGGGCGTGCATGATGGGCGTTGTCGGCGTCCTTGTTGCGTGGGTTGTGTCGGTGCCTGTTCGTGGTGCAAAGGCCATGTTTGCAGGCACGAATATGGCTTGCGCGCATAACGGCGATGATTTTTCGTACACCGAAGGCGATGATATGCGGCGTGCCGATACCGCTTTGGCTGTTGTTCCCACGTCGCACGCCCTGTCTTCCTCCACCACTCCTATTATATATAAGGAGTACCACGGACAAGATAGTGCTGCTTTTCGCGCAGTTGGCGAAAGAGTTGTTGCGGCATATTCCGCTACTCCTATTATATATAAGGAGTGCCAACGTTGGGATAATGCCGCTTTTCGCACCGTTGGCGACAGAGTTGAAGCGGCGTGTGCGGATACTCCTATTATATATATGGGCTCGCAGATGCAGAGTAGGGACTTGGCAGTGGGTGGTGAAGGTGGTCTGGTTGCGCCGCGTTCTTTGCCTGAATTGGGTCTTTCCAAACGCGTTGAAAACGAGAAAGCAACGCGCAATTCCGCCCGCGTGCCAACGCCTTCCACACGACTAACCCCTTACCATGCGCCTTGGATAAGCGCGCCGCAGCCAGACTCCACTGCGATGCAGTGGTTTCTGCGAACATATAGGCACAACGGCCGACCGCGTAAGGCCTACGTTAGCGTGGCCACCACAGGTAAAACGCAACTGCTGGTGAACGGAATGAACGTAAGCCGAAACCTCTTTGAGCCCCATCGCGCACAAGGCGACACGTCGGTTGTTAACATCGTCTACGACGTTACGCCTTTCCTATCCCGCAACGCCAACACCATCTCGCTGTGGTATTGCCCTACAATGCCCCATGTGGGTCGCCGTCAAGTGGCCGTTTGCTATTGGGGCGAAAACGCGGACGGTAGTCCTTTCGCCTTCCAAAGCGATGAAAATTGGGCTTGCAGGCGAGCAAACCGAGGACTGCAACCACCCGAAAGCGAGTGGCAAGACGGCAGCGACAAGGCCTTGCCCTGGCAAATTAACCTTGCCGACACCATCTCTTGGCAATCGCCCGTGCGCTATGCGCATCCCGAAACGCTGCCTCCCGCCACACCCTTGCGGCTCGTTCGCGCTCCGCGAGTGGTCAAAGTGTTCGGCCCAAGCTATGTAGACGTGCGCAACGACACCCTTACATACGTCTTCCCCCATCATTTTCAGGGCGTTGTACGTATTACTTTTAGGGGAACTCGAACGGGAGAAAAAGTTTACATCAACGACTTCCGCTATGTTTGCAATAGCGCAACAGACGAGCAGTTTTTCTGCAAATTCATTGTTAAACCAACCTTTAAACTTATTGTCCACGGAGACAAGTACTTTCGTTCAGAACATGTCCAAAATGTTGAAGCTTTGGAAACATCAATTGTTCTGTATGAGAAGTTTCTTTTTTAATAAGTAACTATTTTCGGATTTTCGTTCTTTTTTCTTGTCGAAAGCTTGCAGTTCTGCTCAAAATTTCCTATATTTGCGAAGTAAAAGGTAAGGAAATGCGGAAACTACAATTGAACGACTTGACAATTCCCATTGTCAAAGAAAGCTGCGACGTTGTGTGTATGGACGACGACTTAGTTCTCGTCGACGACCTCAACAAGCTGTCGGACCTCATGGGTCCGCACAAAATGCAATGTTTGGTGCTAGCCATTTGTGCTCAGGGTAGCGCCCGTTACACAGTAGACACGATTACGTATGAGCTTCAACCCAACCACATCATGGTTGTTCCTGCTGGCCCAATACTCAACAGCGGGGAGTTGAGCACCAACTGCAAGGGTATAGCCATACTGTTGTCTAAGGACTTCATGAACGAAATTATCATGGGCATCCATGAGCTTTCGTCCTTGATACTCTTCTCACGAACCAACCCTGTATTCACACTCAATGCCGAAGAGGGAAGCGAAATGCTCCTCCACCTGTCGCTCATTGAGAAGAAAATGCAGCAGGCTGGGCATAGATATCGCAAAGATACGGTGCGTTCGATGATTACGACGATGATTTACAACGCCTCGGACGCAATCTATCGTGTACAACAGACTACGGACTTGAAGAAGACACGAGCCGAAGCCATCTTCGCCAAGTTCATTAAAATGGTAGAACAGAACTTTAAAAAAGAAAGACGCGTAAGCTGGTATGGCGAGCAATTGGGCATCACGCCTAAGTATCTCTCCGAAACGGTGCGCAACGTTAGCAAGCGAACGCCCAACCAATGGATCGACAAGTACATCACGTTGGAGTTGCGCGTGCAACTTAAAAACACCACTAAGAGCGTGAAGGAAATAGCCCAAGAACTCAATTTCCCCAACCAAAGCTTCCTAGGGAAGTTCTTCAAAGAACAGGTGGGAGTTTCCCCGTCGCAGTACCGTAAACGGTAACCGCCCTCAGGTGCATGGTTTTCTTTCTGCAATGTCGCCCCAACAATGAGTACATCATGGCAGATTGGGCTCGGCACATGCACCACCGAGCAGGCAAGGAATAGAGTTAGAGTGAATTAGAAACTTAATTTCGGAGCAGAGAATTTAGAGTTAGACTTAACTGATAACATTTATTGAAACATCGTAGAAAGAGCTAGACAGGAACATAAGAGAACGAGAATGAGAGGGTTGATGCTAGTTGTATTGCAACTTTTCTTGGTGCAATATACATACCTCCTCATTCTTACTGCGAATGCTACAATTGGCCTTTAAGGGCATCATTGTATCTTTGCAATATGGATTTGAACACCTTTCCCACTTCTTCTGCATGTGTGTTGCATGCCAACCTTAATGAATGAGCGCGCTTGGCTTGCGTGTTTTGGCATGCCGATAGTTACACTAGGCGTTTATGGCATAGCCCATAATGCGGCCAAATGGGAAGGCAATGTATATGAAGTGAAGGCAAGTGCTGCAACATCCCTTGTTGTGGGCTAGGGCTTACGGCGCAGGTGTTAATCGCGGCGCGCCTCTTCCCTAGCTTGTCAACATCCTCTCATTGGTTTTTCGCGTTGGCGGTTTCTCCTTGGGTGTGACCTCAGTAGTTCATAATCACCAAAATAAATAACGTTCAAACGCCCTTGGAGGAACCGCCTCCCTCGTTGCTCGCGCGTCATACCGCACCTGAACAGTGATGCGCTTGGCATCGAATGGCGCGGAAAACCATTTTCACAATCTTGCAAAAGTACGTGTGCTCCTTGGCGTATGTGCATGTACTATCATATTCAAGGGCGTCTGTTCCCTTGGCGTGTTCGCGTGTTTCTTAAAGCAAGCATTACCGCTTCTTGGTCTAACGCATGTACTTCTTTGTGTAAGTGCATGTGTTCCTTTCGTATAAGCGCATGTACTTCTTTATATAAGTACGTGTGTTCCTTGGCGTATGTGCATGTACTACCATATTCAAGGGCATCTGTTCCCTTGGCGTGTTCGCGTGTTTCTTAAAGCAAGCATTACCACTTCTTGGCCAAACGCATGTACTTCTTTGTGTAAGTGCATGTGTCCCTTTCGTATAAGTGTATGTACTCCTTTATATAAGCACATGTGCTCCTTGGCGTATGTGCATGTACTTCCATATTCAAGGGTGTCTGTTCCCTTGGCGTGTTCGTGTGTTTCTTAAAGCAAGCATTACCACTTCTTGGCCTAACGCATGTACTTCTTTGTGTAAGTGCATGTGTTCCTTTCGTATAAGTGCATGTACTCCTTTATATAAGTACGTGTGCTCCTTGGCGTATGTGCATGTACTTCCATATTCAGGGGTGTCTGTTCCCTTGGCGTGTTCGCGTGTTTCTTAAAGCAAGTATTACCACTTCTTGGCCAAACGCATGTACTTCTTTGTGTAAGTGCATGTGGCTTTTGATGTAAGCATGCAATCTTTTGGGTTTGTGTGCATTGCCTGCGTTGTGCCAGCGCATCTGTTTCTTAGCGTAGGCGTGTGCCTTTTGGGTCTTGGGCGCATGTCCTTTGTAGTGTAAAAAACCTCCTCTTCTTGCCCAATTTGTACACACTTCTTCTTCGGGAGTGGGCCTGCTTATTTTGGGAAACGCGTCCTTTCTCACGTATTTGTGCATTCTTTCTGTTTATGAAAGATGCTCTTTTCATTGTGCTACATGATATTTACATAGGCCGTGCTTTGTACGAAGTGCGGCTTAGTGCGTTGCGTTACGAAGAAAAGATTAGCGTTGAATCCCCAAACAATTCGCCATGTTCTTTAACCCAAATCGGGAATTTGAGCCTGTACAGATTTTGTTTGTCTGTTGAACACCTTGCCCATCTTGTCCTTAAAGGCGTGGCGGGCAACGTTAAAAGAATAAGAAAGGCAAGATGTTCAGCAGACAAATGGAGGGTGAACAAGAAACAAGGGAAACAACTTAAAAATGTCTGATAAGCGGTTTAATAACCGATAGTGCTTTAAGTAACTGTGTCTTAACTTGTTGTAGCAAAAGTTCGGCGTGCGACTAAGATGCCGTTCATTTTGTCACAAGTTGTATAATGTTTGTTTCGTGCCGCATAAACATTCTGCCAAAAAACGAGCATAATGGAATAAAGGGGACAAGTTGGGTAGCTAGGTGCTTGATGCTGAAAACGTTGTTGAAGTGTTAAAATATCGCGCTTGAACAAAAAATATGTTCTAAAAGTTGGTGATGTGTAAAATATTATGCGTAACTTAGCAGTCGACAAACGAAAGGGGTCTTTGCCACTGAAAAGCTCAACATACCGTGAACGACATTTAGTTGTGCAAACAAGACTTCCATTCAACTAAACTAAAATCTTAAATTCTACGCACAATGACGGTTACACAGATTCTCTCTTGCATCATAGCCCCTGTGCTAATGCCGCTATTTACACGCCGTGAACACTGGAAAGTGAAAGTATACTTTTGTGTGCTTTGCGCACTATGCACGCCTTTGGCAGGCATACCGCTTTTCCTTTTCTTGCGTAAGTTCTAACATCCCTCCTCGCTTTGAGTGAAACGTCAACTTGCCGTACATCAACCTAGGCTACGGCAAGTGTGGAATGTTGCGCTTTATCATCGTGGGTTGCGACATGGTTTTATGTTGTAGACAAGTGCCATGTCGTTGTAAGGTTTGCGCCTTGTATGCGGTTGCAGGGTGTAAGGAATGATGTGCGGCGTGCTTTTTCTCTAACGGCTGGTTCTAGAAAAGTCCACATGATGTTTCTAAGGCACGCTCTAAACACTCCCCACTAAGGTTCAATCGTTGTTCCTTAGTATTGTTTTTCACGCTCTTTTTTGCTTCTCTTCACGACCTTTTTGTTTGTGTTCGCTGTCTTATTTTGTTTGTGCTCGTCGTCTTTTATTTGTTTGTCTTAACCGCTTTTGGGTTTGCATTCACAGCGTTTCGGTTTGTCTTCGCCGTCTTTGTCTTGCTCTTTTCAGTTTCATTGCCTGCAATGCGCCCTCAATAGGTAAGCAGAATCTACGCAGGTAAAACCCAAAAACGCCCAATCAAATTTTAGAACGAGCCTTAAAACCAACAAACTCATCCACTTAAATGCTTAAATCCTCATTATCATTTGGCTGTTTAAAAAGAAATAAGTAATTTTGCACCTCAAAAGCGAGATTATAACAATAAATTAAGATAAAGCAATGAAAAGAACATTTCAGCCCCACAACCGCAGAAGGGTGAATAAGCACGGCTTCCGTGAGAGGATGTCAACGAAGAATGGTCGTCGCGTTTTGGCTGCTCGCCGTGCGCGCGGTCGTAAGAAACTCACCGTTTCTGACGAACATCACGGAAAATAAGTCGCGGCTACGGCCTCGCTTAACGACATTGCAAGGCAGCGATGAAACAAATTGTTTCGTCGCTGCCTTGTTCGTTTGGGGGTGTTCGTGGGAACAAACTCGACCCCTCTCGGCCTCACCCCAGCCCCTCTCCAAGGGGAGAGGGGAGTGATATGCCTTGTTTATTCCCCCTTGCTAACTCGTCAACTCGTCAGCTGGTTAACCTCTTCTCAACTCGTTCACCGGTCAACTCATCAACAGGTTAACCTCTCTTCAACTCGTTCAGTTGTCAATTCTTAACTCGTTAAGCTTTCGTCAACTCGTCAGCTGATAAAGTTTTCGTCGCCTTGTCAACTGATTAACCTCTCGTCAACCCATCACCTTGTCACCTCATAAACTGATAAATCTCTCGTTAACTCGTCAATTTGTCGCCTACCATTTGTCTTCTTTTTAGTAAGAATTTTAACATTATGAGCGCTTTAAAATCCACCAATCGTCCTCTCGGTCGCAAAAATTCAATTCTCGCGGAGGTTTGTTGGGTGCAAAAGAGGGGACGACCTATATGCGGTGGAAAACCGATTTATGCCTGTTTTTAGGTGCAAATTGCGCTAAAAATGTGCATTTAGCACCAAAACGCATTGTATTTAGCACCAAAACGCATTGCATCTAGCACCAAAACGCATTGCATTTAGCATCAAAACGCACTGCATTTAGCACCAAAACGCATTGCAATTTGGTGCTTTTGGACTTTCTGCGCAATCGAAAACATGTTCAAAACATGCCAAATAACACATTAAACACGGGTGTTTTAGTACCAAAAAGCTAGTTTTCGGGGGATAAAATAATGCGAGCCGGCAACAATCTAGAAAGGCAAAATGGTGCTAAATGCAGTTGATGGTCTCAAAAACGGGGTGAAAGACAAACGTGTAATGTGATATTTTATGCCTAATAGCATACTTTTAGCCCTTAATTTTTCTAGAAGGGTGTGGAGAACAGGATGTGTTTTGTAAAACAATAAGCAGGATTTTAAGGTTCGTGAGTTTATGGGTTAGTGGGTTTGTAGGTTCTTGAGTTTATGGGTTTGTGAGTTTATGAGTTTATGAGTTTGTGAGTTATGAGTTTGTGAGTTGACAAGTAAACGAGTTGGCCGGTTAATGGGTTAATAGTCGTAGCCATTTTTTCACCTTTTCACTTTTTCACCTTTAAAGTGCGCAGTCATCCTTTCACCTTTTCACTCTTTCACCTTTTCACCTTTATAAGCCTTTTCACCTTTTCACCTTTTCACCTTTAAAGGGCGCAGCCATCTTTTCACCTTTTCACCCTTTCACCTTTAAAGGGCGTTAGCCATCTTTTCACCCTTTCACCTTTTCACCTTTAACTCCTTTTCACCCATTCCTAAACGCCAAGGGTGTTTGTCCCGTTTGCCGCTTAAAGTACTTGTTAAAGAAGCTGGGATTGGGAAAATTCAAGGCTTCTGAGATGGCCGCCACCGTTAATTGGCCATGCCGCAGCATCACCTTTGCCTCGGTAATCACGGCTCGGTCTATCCACTCTTTGGCATATACGCCGCTGGTTTGCCACACAACCCTACTAAGATAGCGTTGCGACAGACACAGCTTATCGGCATAAAAGGCCAAGTTATGTTCGCTTTTGGCATGCTCGTTCACCAAGGCGATGAACCTATCAAACACCACACGCTGCCGCGAAGGACTCTCGGCGGGATGCTCTGTGGCCCTAACGTAACACTCGTTATACACATAACACAGCGCGGTAATGATGGCTAAGGCCGCTTGCCGGTTGTAAGGCCTGTCCCTAAGCACAAGCATTAGGCTCTCGTAAAGGCTTTCCACCTTGGCAAGGTCCTTCTCGTCGGCAGACATAAGCGCATCCCTTGCCTGTCCGTTAAACATCGTTGGCACGCCCTGCGGAAACAATTCGTCCATCAGCCACGGCTCAATCACCACCCCTTCCACCTCACTTTCGAGCGGAATTTGGTCGAATTGAAAGATGGTACCATCGCAAAAATACCCTAATGTACCACTTTGCGCACTCCGTTCAAGCAGATTAAGCGTTGCCTTTATCTCGCCTTTCTTCAATAACCCGATACGAATACCAGGCAGGCGATAAGGACAATGGGCCACAACGGCCAAGCCAAAGGTGTTTCGACCATTATAAAGCATGGTGAAACCGTCTTCAGTTATGGGCATGTCGGGTTCTGCAATATGCACGCTGAGCCTATTTCTTATCTCCTCAATGGTAAGTGTTTCGATTGTTTGATTGTTCATAACACGTCCTTTCTTATTTCCACAAAGATAATAAAAACCGCCCATAAAAACCCTGATTAAGCGCAAAAAGCTACTAAAAGAACATTTATTGGCCGTAAAGGATAACAAGGATGTAAGCAAAACAGCGTAATTTTGCACCATGAGATGTAAACAAAAGGAATGATGAAGCATACATTATTAATAGCCCTCGCACTGTTGTGTGCCGCCGCTTGCCCTGCGCAAACCACGTTAGAGGCCTGTCAACAGCAGGCACAACAGAACTATCCGCTCATCAAGCGGCGCGCACTCTACGCACAATCCACAGCCTACACCGTCGCCAACATCAAGAAAGGATGGCTACCGCAGGTGCAAGTGGCGGCGCAAGGCACGGTGCAAAACCGCGTGGCCCAACTGCCCGAGCAACTATCTAATATGATGGCGGCACTGGGACAAAGCACGCGCGGACTGGCAAAAGAACAATATCGCGTGGGCGTAGACGTGAATCAGATGCTTTGGGACGGCGGAAGAATTAGCGCACAAAAAGAAGTGGCACAGCTACAACAGCAGGTAGACGAGGCGCAAACCGACGTTTCGCTCTACCAAGTGCGCCAAAGGGTGAACGACCTTTACTTCGGCATCTTGCTTGTTGACGAACGTTTGCGACTTAATCGCGACCTGCAAACGCTGCTACAAAGCAACGAAAACAAGCTCGCTGCACTGCAAAAGCAGGGCGTAGCCATGCAAAGCGACGTGGACCAAGTGAAAGCCGAACGCCTAGCGGCCATGCAAATGGCCAACGAATTGCAGCACACGCGCGCCGCACTCTGCCGTATGTTGGCCTTGTTTTGCAACGTTGAGCGCATAGACAGCATTGTAAAACCGATGCCCGCAACCACCGAACAGACCGCGGAAGACGTTCGGCCAGAGCTGAAAGCCATAGACCTACGCCTGCGTTTAATCACTTCGCAACAGCGCGCACTGCGCACTTCGCTGCTCCCCACGCTGAGTGTGTTCGGCCAAGCCTACTATGGCTACCCTGGTTTCGACATGTTTAAAGACATGAACAGCCGCTCGCCCTCGTTCAATGCCTTGGCTGGCGTGCGCCTTGCGTGGAACATTGGCAACCTATACACGCATCACAACAACGTGCAACGTTTGTCGGTGGCACAGGGCGAGATAGAAAATGCCCGCGAATTGTTCTTCTTCAACAATCGGTTGGAAACGGTGCAACAGCAAGAAACCATTGCAAGCAAGCGTCAAACGATGGCTGCCGACGACGAGATTGTTGCGCTTAGGCAGAGCGTTAGGCGAGCTGCCGAGGCCAAACTGGCGCACGGCATCATCGACACCGACCGACTGTTGCAAGAGATTACACGAGAAAACAACGCGAAAATAAATCGCTCTACACACGAAGTGGAGATGTTGCAAGGGATATATAACTTGAAATATGTGAGGGGAGAACCCACAATCCCAAAACAAGCCACGCCTTAACCGGCCTCACCCCCAACCCCTCTCCAAGGGGAGAGGGGAGTAATATGTAAGGCTACAACAAGGGAAAATAATAAAGTATGTAAGGCATTACAAGGACTAACAGACATAACACCCACGCTCCAACAAGGCATTTCACTCCCCTCTCCCCTTGGAGAGGGGCTGGGGGTGAGGCTTTCTCCCATTGGAGAGGGGTCGGGGGTGAGGCCAGTTAGGAGGGTGTTGTGAGGTTAGTTAGGGGGTGTTATGAGGTCAGTTAGGAACGGCAATGAGGCCTGAAAACAACAAAATTAACATGAAACATCCATCAATAACCATCGCCGCACTTGCGCTATTAATCGCTGCCTGCGGCGGAAACGAAAAAGAATACGATGCAACGGGCATCTTCGAGGCGACCGAAGTTACGGTTTCGGCCGAAGGAACAGGGCGACTGATGGCCTTCGACATCAGCGAAGGCTCAACGCTTACGGCAGGACAGCAGGTAGGACTTATTGATACCGTGCAGCTACAATTAAAGGCTAGGCAGGTGGGAGCCACACGCGAGGTCTTCGCTAACCAACGTCCCGACATCCAAGCGCAGATTGCCGTCACCAAACAACAAATCAGCAAGGCCCTTGTTGAGCAACGTCGCACACAAGCATTGCTGAAAGAAGGCGCTGCCACCAGCAAGCAACTAGACGATGCCGAAAACGCCGTGGCCGTGCTGCAAAAACAATTGCAGGGGCAACTGTCGCTGCTGCAAAACAGCACGCGTAGCCTTAACAGCCAGATGAGCGGTGCCGACATTCAACGCTACGAGGTGATGAACCAATTGGAAAAGTGCCACATCAAGTCGCCAATAACGGGTACGGTATTGGAGAAATACGCCGAACAAGGCGAGTTTACCAGCATCGGCCGACCGCTTTTCAAAGTGGCCGACACCCGTAACATGACCCTCCGCGCCTACATTACATCCATCCAACTGGCCAAAGTGCGCGTGGGACAACGCGTAAAGGTGTTCGCCGATTATGGCAACGACACCCGACACGCCTACGAAGGTACCGTTACATGGATTTCACCAAAGGCCGAATTTACACCCAAAAGCATTCTTACCGACGACGAAAGGGCAGATCAAGTGTACGCCGTAAAGGTCAGCGTGAAGAACAACGGCTACATCAAGATAGGCATGTATGGAGAAATGAAGTTATGAACGCCATCGAAGTAAACAACATCTGCAAAAGCTATGGCGAGGTACAAGCCCTGAAAGACTTCTCGTTTAGCGTGGCCAAAGGGTCGTTACACGGACTTATCGGCCCCGACGGAACAGGCAAAACCTCGATGTTTCGCATCCTTGCCACCTTGGTTTTGCCCGACAGCGGCACGGCATCGGTAGATGGTTTCGACGTGGTGAGCGGACTAAAACATATTCGGCAGCGCGTGGGCTACATGCCGGGACGGTTTAGCCTGTATCAAGATCTTACCGTTGAAGAGAACTTACGCTTCTTCGCCACCCTCTTCGGCACAACCATTGAGGCCGGTTATCATAACGTTAAGGACATTTACGGACAGATAGAACCCTTTAAACGGCGGCGCGCCGGTGCGCTATCAGGCGGTATGAAGCAGAAACTGGCCCTTAGTTGCGCACTTATTCACCAACCCAGCGTGCTGCTATTAGACGAACCAACCACTGGTGTCGACCCCGTTTCGCGCACCGAGTTTTGGGACATGCTTGCCCGTTTGAAACAACAAGGCATCACCATCCTTGTTTCTACGCCCTACCAAGAGGAGATAAAGCGGTGCGACGAGATTACCACGCCACCCCTGCCACAATCTCTCCACACGCCACCCAAACACCCCTTATATATTAATAAGGTGTGCGAGTCAACGCCAAATCCCACCACCGACAACGCCACACGCAACCTGAGCCAGGCCGAAACCATTATCCACGTGAGCCACTTGGTAAAGACCTTCGGCACGTTTAATGCCGTAGACGACATTTCGTTCGATGTTCGCAGGGGCGAAATATTCGGCTTTCTCGGTGCCAACGGTGCAGGCAAAACCACAACAATGCGGATTTTGGCTGGTGAGTCTGAGCCGTATGGGGGGTCAGTGACACGGTCTGGTCCGGTGGGGTACCTGCCGCAGGATTCTAGGGAAGGCAATCTGGAGCAATCGGCGCGTGACCGCGTCCTGTCGGCACGGGGTTTGGAGCAGATCATGGCATCTATGGAGCGTCAGCAGGAGGTTATGGAAACCACCACCGATGACCGCAAGCGCGATGCTGCGATCAGAAAGTACTCTCGGTTGGAGGAACAATACCACCAGCTTGGCGGGTACGAGGCATCCTCAGAAGCCGCCCGAATTTGCGACGCCCTGGGGCTGCCCGCACGCATTTTAGACCAGCAACTTTCCACGCTCTCAGGCGGCCAACGACGCCGTGTTGAACTGGCGCGAATCTTATTTTCCGCCTCCGGTGGCTCGGGTAAATCCACCACAACACTGCTTCTTGATGAACCCACCAACCACCTTGACGCTGATTCCATCACCTGGCTGCGCGATTTCCTATCCAAGCACGAGGGTGGTTTGATCATGATTTCCCACGACGTTGAACTTCT
>ERZ773043.519-NODE-519-length-22524-cov-35.270595_pt1 | contig 22524 bp, 29 predicted proteins | sample MGYA00580636_ERZ773043 | MGnify/ENA primary metagenome ERZ773043 (study PRJEB29015, sample SAMEA2737992) | human oral metagenome | biome: human oral; feature: human-associated habitat; material: dental | place: China | collected 2065 ...
AGGGATCCACCCTGCTCAAGGTGGCGGCCATGGACCTGCTCCTGGACTACCTGGAAAGTGGCGGGGACCTGAGTGATCTTGCCCTGGCCGATCCCATGCGGGCCATCCGGGACACCTGCCGCGACCTGAGCGGAGGAGCGCTGCTGGAACGCGCTGACGGTCGCACCATCACGCCATTGGAGATGCAGGGCGAGCACCTTGAGCGGCTGCGAGGCCACATCGCAGGCGGGGTCGAGGTGACCGACCTTCACACCGTGGCGCTGGAACTGTGGGAGCGGGGGCTGGAGGCAGTCCACCTCCAGGAGCCCGAGCGCGTGGCCACGGAGCTGGACTGGGCGGCCAAGTACCAGCTGGTGACCCGCTACTGTCAGCGGCGAGGTACCGACCTGACAGATCCGCGAGTGACCAGGTTGACTCTGGCCTATCATGATGTCTCACCCGAGCAGGGGCTGCGACAACGCCTGGAGACTACGGGCATGTTGCGCCGTTTCGTCGACGACGAGGCCTGCCGGCGTGCAACGGGCACTCCGCCTGCTACAACGCGCGCGCACCTGCGTGGTGCGGTCGTGGCCAGGGCCGAGGACCTGCGTCGCGACGTGACTGTCGACTGGATGGGCATTCGGCTCGACGACGGTGCCTCTGAGGCTGTTACTCTAAAGGATCCCTTCTGCGCTGTGGACGAGCGTATCGACGCGCTCCTGGAGACTATGGAGCACTCGGCGGCAACCGACTTTCCCGCCGGGGTCTGAGACATCGTTCACGGCACCGATAGGGAGACCGACGGAAGACGCGACATGAGCACTACCTCCACACCAGATGCTGGTACCAGCACGCCTTTGACTCGCCGCCAGCGCCGGGATCTTGAACGCGCTCAGGAGATCGCCCAGCAGGCTCAACAGGATGCGCGAGTCGGGGCCGCACCTGGGGCGGCAGTTGCCGTATCGGCGGCCTCCGCGGGGCGCACCGTTGAGTACGCAGCGCGCACTGAGCACCTGCCGGCGCTTCAGCGGTCCTCAGCCGAGGGGCACCAGGCGCCGCACTGGCCCGCATCAGATCCGTCGACCGTCGAACCTGCGGCTGTATGGCGAGCGGCCACCGTCTCGTCTCCGGCCCCCCACATCGTCACCTCGCCGCAGGAGGAGCCACGGTTCCTACACCCCACAGGGGACGATGCCGTGACCCCCCTCGGACTGGACGCCGGCGGCGACCTCGAGAGCGCGAGTGATGGCACGGCTGAGGCGATGGATGATGCGGCTGACGGTGCGGTTGATGACGTGGAGGTGCCGAGGCCTCGGCGCACGCTGGGAGGGCCGCTCGGCCGGATGCCCCGGGGACCCTTGGCCGTCGCCCTGATCGGTGTCGTCGTTCTGGCCATGATCCTCGTGCCTCTGGCAGTCAACAAGCTCATAGCCGGTAGGAACGGATCCGGCGTGAGCACAGTGGGGCAGTCGACTGTGCAGGACGGGAACGCTCCGCTGGACCAGGTGCTGAAGGTCAGCGGGCGAGTCGGTTCAGGCTCGGCCCCCTCAGTCACTCTGACCAACGAGGCCTCGCTGTCGGCACCCCACTCAGTCATCACCGACGTCGTCGTTACTGGCGAGGGGCGTGTGGTTGCTGACGGTTCGCCGGTCATCCTGCAGGTCTCCCGGTTCTCCGGCCTGGATGCGCGTAATACCACCGGGAAGGCCAACGGCTACAACCTGTGGAAGGGGACCCTGGGAGCCTCCGAGGTGGGCTCGGAGGTCGATGCGGCTGTCTCAGGACAGCATGAGGGGAGCCGCGTCGTCCTGCGTGCACCCACTGAGGAGAAGGACGGCACAAGGACGGCTGAGATCACGGTCGTCGACATTCTTCCCACGACCGCCACCGGTGAGGCGCAGGACCCCGGGGGCGGTGCGCCTGCCGTCGCCGAGGGGCCCGACGGTTCCGTCACAGTGAGCAGTGCCGGCCTGCCGACTCCCACCCGAGCGGCAACGGCAGTCCTTATCAAGGGCACTGGGCCTCAGGTCGGTCCCCAGGACAAGCTCATCGCCCGTAGCACGATGGTCAGCTGGGTCACCGGTCAGGAGCTCGACGAGTCCTCCTACGGTCACCAGAAGCTGCCCAAGCTGCTCGACATGAGTAACGCACTGGTGGGCGTCTCCCAGAACCTGGTCGACATCCGAAGCGGTTCACGGGTCGTGCTCTCCCTCCCGGCAGAGCAGGCACAGGGCAATGAGCCTGTCATCGTCGTCATCGACATCCTGGCCATCGACCCCTCCTCATCAGATCAGCCTAAAGGTTCGGTGACCGCCGCGCCCCTGCCCTCCTCATCCCCCCAACCTACAAATCAGGACAAGTCATGAGCGTCGCCATCCGCATCATTCCCTGCCTGGATGTCAAAGACGGCCGAGTCGTCAAGGGTGTGAACTTCCAAGGGCTCCAGGACGCCGGCGACCCGGTTGAGCTGGCGGCCCGCTATGACGCCCAGGGTGCCGACGAGATCACCTTCCTCGATGTCTCAGCCTCCCACGAGGGGCGCGCCACCATGCTGGACGTGGTCTCCCGCACAGCCGAGCAGGTGTTCGTACCCCTGACCGTGGGAGGAGGGGTTCGTTGTGTCGAAGACGTGGACCAGCTTCTGCAGGCGGGTGCGGACAAGATCGGTATCAATACCGCCGCTATCTCTCGTCCTGAGATGCTGGCGGAGATAGCCCGGCATTTCGGCAACCAGGTGGTGGTCCTGTCGGTGGATGCGCGTCGTTGCCCGCCTGGTACCACCACCGCGTCAGGCTATGAGGTCACCACCCACGGAGGACGGATCTCAACGGGGATCGATGCCGTCGCCTGGGCGGCGCGGGGCGCAGAGCTCGGTGCCGGGGAGATCCTGCTGAACTCCATGGATGCCGACGGTGTCACCGGCGGCTTCGACACCGAGATGATCGACGCTGTGCGCAGGCGGGTCCGAGTCCCTCTCATCGCCTCAGGCGGTGCCGGATGCCCCGAGGACTTCGCCATCGCCGCAGACCATGGCGCCGACGCCGTTCTGGCCGCATCGGTCTTCCACTACGGAGTGATGACTATTGACGAGGCGAAGAACGTGTTACGGGATGCGGGCCATCCAGTACGTTGAATTGTCTCGCCCAGAGAGTCTGTTATGCTGCCGAGACGATCTGCCGAAATCGGCTTCAATGATCGTTTTTATCACAATTATCACGGAGGTGGAATATGAGCGACATGGGCGCCTACCCCAACGGTTCATACAACCAGCAGCCCGGCGGCTACGGCCCCAATGGCGGCCCCTACAACCAGCAGCCCGCTGGCTATGGTCCCGCCGGCTACGGCCCCGCTGGTTACGGCCCCGCTGGTTACGGTCCCGGCGGCTACGGCCCCAGGCCTGATGAGAAGAACTCGCTGGGCGGCTGGGCTCTTGGATTGGGGATCGCCAGTCTGTTCTGTTGCTCGATCTTCACCGGTATCCCTGCGATTATCCTGGGGGTCCTGGGGATGCAGGCGGCGAACGAGGGGCGTGCCACCAACAAGGGGATGTCCATCGCCGGCATCGTAATGGGGGCGCTCTCGATCGTGTTCCTGATCATCTACTACGCTACCGGCATGCATGAGAGGTTCCTGGAGAGTTGGCAGGTGTCGTAAGGTCTCTTGGAAGTATTGCGCTCGCTCCGTCGTGCAGTTCGTGAGGATTCTCTGTGCGGTGGGGAATCGTGTGGGTGAGGTCGATGGGGTGTTCTCCCCGTGAGGGCGAGATATCGCTTCCTGCGTCTCGATACGTGTGTTCATGTAGTCTGCGTATCGTAATCTGACGTGCTCGGAGGAACGATGAGTGACGTGAGTCCTTACCAGAGCGATCCCTATCTGTCGGCAGGCCCTGACGCTCAGGCTTATCCTCCTGCTCAAGATGGGTACTACGGGGCCGGATATCCTGGCGCTCAGCCGGACCCGTACCCGGTGGCTCCCGGTAATCAGATGATTCCGTATCAGGCTTCGCCCCAGTATCCCTACCCTGCGGCTCCCCATGGATCATATGGGCAGGGCATGTACTGGGCTGGCTTCTACGATCCGCGTCGTACTGAGGCGAATGCACTGGGCGGATGGGCACTCGGGCTCGGTATTGCAAGCATGTTTTTCGGTTGTTATCTTGGTTCTATTTTCGGCATTCCCGCCATCATTGTGGGTGTCAAAGGAATGCGTGCCGCTGATGAGGGGCGTGCCACGAACAAAGGGCTTTCGATCGCCGGGACAGTGTTGGCGAGCGTGGCGACTGTGGTGAACTTAATCTTTATCGCGTTAGTATTTCTGGCACACCTCAATTCATTATAGATTCGGAGGCTACTGGCTGAAACATGGCTAAGACTAGGTATTGCGGTGATCGTCGCGCCGGACTCGGCGGTCGGATCGGCCTGGGAGCCCTCATGGTCTTATCCGCTGTCCCCGGTGGTCTTATCGTTCTGCGGGCCCTGACTCTGCCTCGAGGCTCCCCGGGACTGCCCGACCTCTGTCCGCTTCACCGTTTCACCGGGTTGTGGTGCCCCCTGTGCGGTGGTACTAGGGCGACGCGCGAGCTTTTCCACGGTGACCTGCGCAATGCGCTCGGCTACAACCCGTTCGCCCTCGTCGTGGAGGTGTTGGTAGTCCTCCTGGTGGTGCGCTGGCTGCTTGCCTCCGTTCAAGGTCGGCGCCGGCAGTTCATCTCCGGCCGGGAGGCGATGCTTCTCGGCTCTGCATGCGCGGTGTTCGCCGTGGTGCGCAATCTGCCCGGCATGTGGGTCTACCTCGGGCCGCTGCTCGGACCTCCAGGATGAGGGGGTTGTACGTGGATAATGTGGATAATTCCGTTGTGACTCTCGACCCGACAATCTCCTCACGGCTCAAGCGAAACGTCGACGGCCTGGTGTGCGCCGTCGTCCAGCAGTACGACTCGCGTGAGGTCCTCATGGTGGGCTGGATGGATGATGAGGCGCTCCGGCGCACCCTGAGCGAGGGGCGTGTGACCTTCTGGTCGCGTTCACGCGAAGAGTACTGGCGCAAGGGGGACACCTCCGGGCATGCGCAGTACGTCAAGACTGTCCACCTGGACTGCGATGGGGACGCCTTGCTGATCGAGGTCGATCAGGTGGGAGCCGCCTGTCACACCGGTGAGCGCAGTTGCTTCCTCACCGGAGGCGACCTTGGGGCGCAGCCGGGTGAGCGTCCCAGGTGACTCCCACGGTGAACGCTCTTCAGCGATTTGCAACAGATGGCCTCGGCCCGTCACGATGGTGTGGACAGGTGTCCTTCAGGAGTGCCCGTAGGTGACATCGAGGAGGTGTGTGATGACCTCGTTCGAGGCGAAGGTGGCCGACGCCAGGGCGGCCGCGGACCGTCGCGCCGCGCGTGTCCCTCTGACTCGTCTGCGGGAGATCTCGCGCCATGCTCCCGGTGCCATCAGCGCCATGTCCAGCCTGCGTGCCGATGATCGAGCGGTGACGGTCGTCGCGGAGGTCAAGCGCTCCACCGCCACCTTCGCCGATCTCAGCGGTGTCGGAGACCCCGGGGGGCTGGCCTGCTTCTACGCCGCCGGAGGGGCCGCCTGCGTGTCGGTGGTGACCGGTCCGAGCGCAACGCGAGGTTCCCTCAAGGACCTGGATGCCGTCAGGGCCGCGGTGGACCTTCCCATCCTTGCCAATGACCTTGTGGTCACCCCCTATCAGGTTCACGAGGCCCGGGCGCACGGGGCCGACCTGCTCATGCTCGATGCGCGTCTTGAGGCTCTGGTACTCGAAGGGCTCGTCGAGAGGGTCCACTCCCTGGGGATGAGCGCCGTCGTCGAGGCCCGTACCCGGCGTGAGGCGCTGACAGCGGTCGACGCCGGCGCACGCATCGTCGCAATCGACACACGTGACCCCGAGACCCTGGCCGTCGACTGCAGCCTGTTCGACCAGGTCACTGATGTTCTGCCCACTCGGGTCGTGCGCATCGCCGCCGGGGGAGTGAGAGGTCCCCATGACGTCATGAGCTTTGCTCGCTGCGGCGCCGACGTCGTCCTCGTCGGCGAGGCGATCATACGTTCCACCGATCCCCAGCAGTTCGTTGCCGAGCTGGTTGCCGCCGGTGCCCATCCGGCCCTGATCCCCTCCGCTCACCGAGAGGTCCTCTGAGTGCCTGTCACGATGTTCTCCGCCATAATGTCAGCGACTTCAGCAGTGTCGGCCGGTCTGCCGAGCCCTTCAACAGGGGTCTGGCACATCGGTCCCATCCCGATACGGGCCTATGCCTTGTGCATCCTCACCGGCGTCTTCGTGGCCACATGGTGGGCGGACCGCCGCTACCGGGCCAGGGGAGGTCTGCCGGAGATCATCCTGGACGTCGCCATCGTGGCTGTCCCGGCCGGCATCGTCGGAGCCCGCATTTACCACGTCCTGTCCTCGCCCGAGGCCTACTTCGGTCAGAACGGGGACCTGACCCTCATCCCGCAGGTGTGGTTGGGTGGTCTGGGCATCTGGGGCGGCGTTGCCGGAGGTCTTCTGGCCGCAGCGCTTCTCATGCGCCACCGGGGCCTGCGCATCGCCCCACTGGCCGACGCCATCGCCCCTGCGCTGCTGGTGGCCCAGGCGATCGGCCGTTTGGGCAACTGGTTCAACCAGGAACTCTACGGTGCGCCGACGACGCTGCCCTGGGGATTGCAGATCGACGACGCCCACCTGCCGGCCGGCTCCAGCTACCCGCCCGGAACCCTGTTCCACCCGACATTCCTCTACGAGGCCCTGTGGAACCTCGCTGGAGCCGTTCTGCTGGTGTGGATAGGAAGAAGGATGCTGGCCCGCAGTGGAGTCACCGGAGGCAGACTGCTGTGGGTCTACCTCATGGTGTACACCGCCGGCAGGGTGTGGATCGAGATGCTGCGCATCGATGAGGCCGAGACGATTCTCGGTCTAAGACTGAACGTGTGGACGTCCGTCCTCATCTTCCTCGTCGGAGCCATCGGACTCGCCATCACCTCCAAACGACCCCTCAGCGATGCCATCGAGAGCACCGAGAAGGACCACTCGGGAGGCGAGTCATCCGATGTGGCCTCAGAAGACCCTGCTGAGGGGGACTCGCAGACCGAGGAAGGTGCTGTGGCGTCGACCGCCCACCACGAGGCGGATGCGTAGCGGCTCCACGGGTCTCCGGGCGTGCCACTCGGCCCGGGAGAACACAGGTGAGGTGAGGAACGTCGCAACCTGAGGAGTGCCGGGATTCGTCCTCGTGTTCGGGGCCCGACGTCCCGTATCCTGGCCTCATGCGTAGAGCCAAGATCGTATGTACCCTCGGACCCGCCACTGATTCCCCCGAGCAGGTGCAAGCGCTTGTCGACGCAGGCATGAACGTCGCGCGTATCAACCGCTCCCACGGCCGCGCTGAGGACCAGGAAGAGGTCATCGTCCGCATCCGTGAGGCGGCAGCGGCCTCCGGGCGCGCCGTCGCCGTCCTGGTGGATCTCCAGGGGCCCAAGATCCGTCTGGGCCGCTTCGTTGATGACCAGAAGGTGATGCTCAACAAGGGCGACGAGTTCACGATCACGATCGACGACGTACTGGGCACCGTCAAGCGGGCATCCACCACCTTCAAGGGGCTGCCCGGGGACTGCCGCCCCGGTGACCGGCTTCTCATTGACGACGGCAATGTCGCGGTGCGCGTAGTGGCCGTCACCGATACCGACGTCGTCACCAAGGTTGAGGTGCCCGGGTACGTCTCCAACAACAAGGGCATCAACCTTCCCGGTGTTGCCGTCTCCGTCCCCGCCCTCAGCGAGAAGGACCGCGATGACCTGCGTTGGGCGCTCAAGATCGGAGCCGATCTCATTGCCCTGTCCTTCGTGCGCGACGCCGACGACATCAAGGACGTCCACGAGATCATGGACGAGGTCGGCGTGCGCATCCCGGTCATCGCCAAGATCGAGAAACCTCAGGCGGTGGAGAACCTCTTCGACATCGTCTCCACCTTCGACGGCATCATGGTGGCTCGTGGTGACCTCGGTGTGGAGATGCCTCTCGAGGCCGTCCCGCTGGTGCAGAAGCGCGCCATCGAGCTGGCTCGCCGCCAGGCCAAGCCGGTCATCGTGGCCACCCAGGTGCTGGAGTCCATGATCCAGAACCCGCGTCCCACCCGCGCCGAGGCCTCCGACTGCGCCAATGCGATCCTCGACGGTGCCGACGCCGTCATGCTGTCCGGAGAGACCTCCGTGGGCGCTTATCCGATCGAGGCCGTCCGCACCATGGCCAGCATCATCGAGAACGTCGAGGAGCACGGTGGCGAGCGCATCCCCGGTCTGGGCTCCTACCCGCAGACGCGTGGCGGGGCCCTGACCCGTGCTGCTGCGGAGATGGGTGAGCACCTCGACGTCACCTACCTGGTGACCTTCACCCAGTCCGGTGACACGGCCAGGCGCCTGTCGCGTCTACGCTCCCCGCTGCCTCTACTGGCCTTCACCCCGCTGCATGAGACGCGTAACCAGTTGGCGGTATCCTGGGGCGTGCAGTCCTACGAGGTCCCCGAGGTTCAGCACACCGATGACATGGTGGCTCAGGTCGACGAGATCCTCCAGGACAAGCACCTGGCGCAGCCGGGCGATACCGTTGTCATCGTGGCGGGAATGCCTCCGGGCACTCCTGGTTCCACCAACTCCATCCGCGTCCACACCGTCGGCGAGACGGTTGACTACAAGGTCTGAGGTCTCCTCGTCCCTGGACGGTGCTTGAGAGGCCTTCCACGTGGTCGTGGAAGGCCCCTCAGCGCATCTCGACACCAGTAGCTGACTCGGCACGGCATATGGCATGCCGAGGACCCAGCAGTCAGCCGGCTACAGCCACCATTGCGGAGTCAGATCATCGAGGGTCACAGTCTTCCCTGTGGTGTAGTCAATCATCACCTCGACAGCGTGGAGCTGCTCCGGCATCAGCTGTGCCATCAGTTCTCGACATGCTCCGCAGGGAGGGCGGGTACGGCCGTCTCGCTCAATCGTCAGAACACGCCGTATCGCATCTTCACCGTCGGTGATCATGGTGAGTATCGCGTTGCGCTCAGCGCAGATTCCCAATGTACAGGCGGTATCTACACAGACGCCGGTGTAGATCCTTCCGGAGAATGACTCGACTGCCGCCGAGACACCGCCTGCCTCGATGTATGGGGAAATATTGCGAGGGTACAGAGCCTTCTCGGCAGCCTTGTACAACGCCACCCACGCCGTATGCATATGAAAGGGCCCTCCATCCCGTCTGGTCGTGACTGGAGTGGGTTCGGGTAAGAGCTTGTTGGTACACCTGGGCAGCATCAATTCGAACAACTGGCTACCCCTGCTCGCCTTCCGCAAGCGCCTCATCGCGGGTGAGGTAGCTCCGAAGTCGAACACGTCTAGCGTAGCGTCTACCGAGGAGGGAAGCGAGACCACGACGGCCCGCGGCATTCGCAACACGGCCTGCCGTCCGATCAGCGCGGAGAAGAAGCAGCAGATACTCGACCTGGAGCCTACCGGCATGTCCGCCCGCGAGATCGCTGCCGAGGTCGGTGTCACTGAGTCCACCGTCCGCGCCACGTGCCGCCAGGCCAAGCGACCACCCCGCCGCAAGCGACACTTCACCAGCGATGACCTCCAACGTGCCCAGCAGCTCCACGCCCAAGGGCGTACCTACATCGATATCGGCCTGGAGCTCGGCTTCGGGCGGGATACGGTGAGCAAGCATCTAATGGCTGCGCAGAAATAACTGGTGGCTGGGGGAGCGGTGTATCCAGGGCAACTACTGATCCACACATTTTAGGGCCGCAGAACGGAGACTCAGTTCCGTTCTGCGGCCCTAAAATATTGCAGTTTGCAGCATAATAGGTTGTTCTCATATTTAATGAGAAAACTACGGAAACAGGCTTTCAAGAATCCGATCCGCGCTGTAGCAACCGTGCTGGCTCTTCTTGTTCTGTTAACTGCTTTCATTGTGGCAGCTGTAGCCGCCTACCTCACCTTCTGGCCAATACCAATCGGTGACTATCGTGAGCTTGTATCGACACGGAACTACTCGAAAGAGCGAGTTGATATGGCTAAAACCTGCTTAAAGCAACAGTGGATACCTTACCGCACCGTGGGAGGCTCAGTACAGGTGCGAGAGTCAGTGCTTGATAAGGCACGTATACAATGCTTGTGGTAGAGATGGCCTTGTTGCAAGTTTGATGAGTTAGGTACGTTTTGCCTGAACAGCGTATTGTTGCTCCTTATAGCCAATCAGGCTTGTAGCTAACATCAGGGATTGAATGCAGTTTCGTTTACTGAACTGCCATTTTACGCCACCATGGACGGTTGCGTGACGGGAGTACTCGCGCGGCACGACATCCCCTTGATGCTTATAAAAGACTGAGTGTGCATTGTATATTGGCAGCCATACACAATACGTGGTAATTTTTCCCTGTTTCAGCGACTTCGGTGCGGTGCCTTTATGACTTTTGATTTCTCGTTGAAGATTTGTATCTGGGATGAGTTCGAAAATAAGCGCATCGAGGCTCACGGTAAATACCGCCTGAGCAGAGGCATAGTTGCCTTGCTTCCAAGCCGCGATGCCATCACGAACCAGAAAGACATGACTCGCGGTAGAGTCGCTTACGCAACTACTGAGGACATTTTCGCAGTCCTCTACGATTTGGTGGGAACATGTATTGAGTAGTTTCCTTCGTTTCGCATGAGTGTCCGCATTAAGGAATCGGAGAGCGATCGACGCTGACGGAACTATATATAGCGGAATCCCTTCGGCTTCAACGAAGTTGATGACCTGCTGGATTGTGATTTCTTCATATAGGGGACGTAAGTTGGGTGGTAGCAGTATCCGATTAAGGCCTTGAAAAATTTCCTTGGATGGTTTCGGCAAGAGCTCCGAGATTTGCTCACTTATCTGTTGGAGAGTTGATCGATATTGCCTAAACAGTGGAGCCAGGGTCCCGGATTTAACTGCACTCATTTTGATGTCGTTGACAACTGGATTCAGTGCTTTAAAGTCGATGAGGCTCGTATTCTTTCTTATGATGTCGCCAGTAAGCGAGCGAATTTCAGAAGAAAGTAACGGCGTGAATTGCGGCAGTGAAGGATCTATTTTAAATTTAAACGCGACTTCTTTCATTTTGCACCCTCGTTGATAGCATTCAATTCTGTGTTTTTGCTGCGTTATTTTTTCCGCTCAACCATTTCCTTCGCTCACGCCCAACACGCTCGCCTATATCGTGGCCACTCCGTTCGCCAGTGGACGCCTTCGTGGGCTGGGCAGACCGGCTGGTCGCACAGGATCTGCTGGGTGATCCAGCCGAACCTGGTGTCGGCGTATTCGGCGGCGCGTTCGCGTAGGTCACGCCACTCTGGTGCTTCGTCGAGTGGCTGGTGACTACGTAGTGCCAGTCGCCAGAGCTGCCGCAGTTCTTGAGACTGCTCACTGGTGTCGATCGTGCCTGCGCCGTCTCGGGTGAGATCGTCGGGGATCTCGCCACGTGGCTTGAGCACGTGGCACCTCCGGCAGAGCCCGCGAAGGTTGCTCAGCTCGATAGATCCGCCGTCGATATGGTCAACTTCGGTCGCTGGCCGCTCGTCGCAACTGACGCACCGGCCGTCGTTCTGTGCCAGTACCTCTTGGCGGAGCTTATCGCTCAGTCGCGGCCTGGTGTAGGCCAGGTCGAAAGCGAGGAAGGTGATCATGTTGCTGGAGATGACCAGGGCAGTCAGCGGGTCGGTGCTGCGGCCATCGCGTATCGCCTGCCGGACGTAGCGGATCTTCTCGGCCTGCTGGCGGCAGTGCTCTGAGCAGAAGCCGACGTGTTTCTTTCCAACCTCGGTCGGGTCGAGCGGCTCAAGGCAGCCGGCGCACAGCCCAACCCTCCACTCCTGCTCCACGGGCACAGGGCACGCCTTCTTCCATGCAACCGAACCAAGCACCTCTGCTGTGAGCAGCCAACACGACTGTGTGCGACCGCAGCATCAGTACAACAACTTTGTCAGTATCCCATTGAGGGATGCCCGCAGTGATGGGCGGAGGGTTACGGTTGCGTTGCGCTGCATCGTGAGGGATGGTGAAGATGAGGACGGTAGAGAGCAGGCCTCTCGAACAGCAGAAGCCCGCTCTCGAAACTCCTTTAAGATTGTACTATCGTTGGAGGAAGGGCGGATGGGCCTACATCGAGACCAGTTTGGAGGTCATATTCGGGCGGAGCACACTGGCTCGTCGACCACCGGCCGCCAACGGCCATGACTCGTCGTCACATAATTTGTCCGTCAGGGGATCGCCATACTCGTACCAGTTCTGTCAAGAGAAGACTGGATATGATACTGAAACTAAAAGGGCTATGATAATTTTCATGCTCTGAAGGCTGTGCATCCTCTTCGCTTTGCAAATCTTACGTCCAGTTCTTTAGTTCTTTCTGAATCTGATTTACTAAACTGCGTCGCTCCTGTGGCGGAATAGGAGTTTGCTCTCGAGCGTCGTTAAAATGAGTCGGAGGGGATTTGTGCGTAAATTCACCGAAACGCGGAACAATATGAAAATGTAAATGGGGCTCGTTATTTCCAAGAAGATAAATATTTATCCGATCGCACTCAGTCGCGCGCCGTATGGCTCTTACTGCTCGGCGAAGGTCATCGAAATAACTAGCATATTCGTCGACCGATAAACTATCCACGCACTCCGAGTGAGAGTTAAGGCCCAGAATGCACCGTCCTGGATATCTACTGTCATCCACGAAAGCCAGTGTAGACGACGATAAAGAAGCCACACAATTAAATAATCTAAAGCCGCATATTTCGCAAGAGATTTCGTTCGCTACCATCTCGTTAATCCTATCATATTTTAGCACTCTCACGCAATCCTTTCGTTTTCTAGATTAAGGACAGCGCTGTAGGAGTCGCGTATTTTTTTAAACATCCGGGATCCGGGACGCACAACCTCAATCGTGTATCTATCACTGATGCTTATGCCGAATAAACTGTGTTCAACAATGAAAAATGCGTCCTTTTGAGGAGTATCTTTTGGGTTTTGAGGAACGTCGATTGCCACTAATGTATTAAAGAGGTGGAAGTCGCACAACTTTAGTATTATGCGTTCGCGGGCAGGAGTGTTCATTTTTGCTTGAACGGCCTCGATTTTTTTTGATGGACCCTTTGATTGCGTCACGCAATTCATTTTCGGATCGACCGCTTGCCGCGGCGATATAGGGAACTAGAGAGGATTTTGGGGAAAGTAACGAAATATTGACCTGTAACGCAGGATTTTCATTTAGCAGTCTCTCTAGGTCTTTATCTAAGCCTTGATGCGCTATAGACTTTTGTAGAGAGATTGCTATAATCCCGATGGATGACTTCGCGTGCTTGATTGTATTTAGAAGCACTGACCCTCTGCGGCGATACATTTCGTCGCGACATGAATAAAAATCGCCGACACCGAGTTTTGCTAGTTTCACCCCGAGGACAACTCCTTTGGGGAACCGTGCAACCAGGCGGGTGATGTGTCGAAATCGTTCAGAAGAAAACCATCCTATTACTGCTGCAACAAATAAGATGACCGACATCCATGCCGAAATCGATTGAACGTTCATTTGACAAGTCCCTTCACGTGACTTGAGACGCAGTTATTGCGGTCTTTTGCATATTGAAACTAGTTTATGGAAATGTGTTTATTGTCCTCCATAGCTGTTAGATTGTCTGAGGTATAGCAGCTCCCCCGCCTCCACCCCAATCTGCTCTGCCATCTTCTCTAGGCTCTTGAGGGTGAGGTTGCGTTCGCCGCGTTCGACACCGCCCATGTAGGTGCGGTGGACGCCAAGAACGTCTGCGAAGGCTTCTTGGCTCAGGCCTCTCTCCAGCCGGTAGGCACGCAGGTTCCTGCCCACCGTCTTCTGGAGATCACCAACAGCCACATCTCTCAGCCTGGCCACCTGCTACTTGAAGGTCTACAGACTGATGAGTAGCATCAAGTGGTGCGGGCGGCAGACTATGTGCGGTAGCAGAGGGGAGGAACGCCATGGTCATCACTCTCCAGGCGCTGGCCGAGGCCCACATCCCCACCATCCTCGAGGCGTGCGCGGACTGGCGAGAGCTGGCGCAGTATGGCCCGCCGTACTGGCGGCCGAGGAGCAGCGCGGAGCTGTGCCGCAAGATCGCGGACACGGCTGGCCCGCAGCCTGCTACGTCCTACAGCTTCGTGCTGGTGGATGACGGTGGCCGGCAAATTGGCGAGGCCTCGATCCATGCCATCGACTGGCGCAGCCGCGTCGCTCAGGTGGGCATCTGCATCTGGCGACCGAGCGATCGAGGCCAGGGCTATGGTGCGGCGGGCGGCCGGGCTGTCATCGACTGGGCGGTTGGCCACTTGGGGCTGCGTCGCCTGGAAGCGTGGATTGTGGAGGGCAACGCTGCTTCGCTCGGCCTCTTCCGCAGCCTCGGTTTCGTCGACGAAGGCCGGCTGACGCAGCGCTACCTGGTTGGTGGCCAGTACGTGGACATGCTGGTGCTGGCGCGCATCACTGGAGTGTAGGGAGATGGACGCGGGGGAGTGGATGGTCGGCGGAGACCAGCTGCTCCCTGTTCTCTGCTTCTCAGTCCACCATCACTGTTCTCCGTTGGCTGCTGCCGTTGGTCTGGCTTTCGCACCTCGCGCTGCGGTTGGCTGCGGTCGTGCAAGCAGACGGTGCTTGGGGGGAGAGGAGGCAGCATGCGGCCTGAGCAGCCAGCAGGTGAAGCGGAGCGCTGCCCTGCGTGGTGCGTCGTCAACCACGACGTGGTGAGCGATGAGTTCGATGACGTCGTCCACGAGAGTGCGCATCTCCCCGTAGCGGGCGTCATCCCCCAGCACGGGCACGGTGGCGACGATGGGCCCGAGCGACAGGCAGTACCAACCGAGCTCTACCTGGTGCGCTACCAGTACGCCAGCGAAGCGGACGAGTGGCTCTACCTTGGCGACGGATGCCAGGGGCTGGACGTCAGCCCCGAGACGGCGCAGCGGCTGAGGCGGGCGATTGGCCGGCTGATGGATACCGAAGCCACGCGTTGTTGAAACAGTTCCAGCAGTACCTACGCTCCCTGCTGCCCTAGTTCGGGAAAGTGGGCTTCCACCAAGCGGAGGCGGCGGTCAAGGTCGCGGTAGTGGCTGTCTTGTGTGGTGAAGACGCTCTCGTGCATCGTGTCGCGCACGCCGGCTTCGACGACCATCTTGCGGTTGATCCGTGCGATGTCGTGCTGGATGCTCGCCTGCGTCGCCTTCATGTCGGTGAAGTCCTCCTCCAGCTTGGCACCCTGCTCTTCCACGGTGTGCTGCAGGTCAGCCTGCATCTTGGCGATGGTCTTCTGTGCATTGACGATGTGGCCTTGCTTCTCGTTCAGCTCGCCGTACTTGGTGCGCAGATCATCCAGGCCAACTTGCAGATCAGCATGTTTGGCGACCAAGTCGTCTTGCCCTGCCTTCAGGCTGTCGTACTTGGTGCGCAGGTCGTCCTGCCCTGCCTGCAGCTTGTCAAGCCGCCCATCGATTGTTTCGAACCGCTTGTCGATCTCGTTGAATTTCTCGGTTACGGTTGCTGTGAGTGCCGCAATTTGCTGTGAGAGTTCTTCATTTGTCATACTTCTATTTAAACACAAAGCGGGCGGGCAAACAATGTCGGTACGCCTATTTTTGTGGTAGGTCAGAGTGGCTCTGACCTGGGCAAATGCAGAGGGTTGCTGTGTGTGACCCCTCTTCTAACGACACCCTTTGCAGATGGATTGTCTATGGCATATTGCCCTGCTGTTCGACTTTTATCTGCACGCCGTTTGTTGTGCTCGGGAAATACTACTGGCATTTGCTCTATGTGTCCGCATTTTGTTATACTATATCTATTCATGGCCAGCAAAGATGTACTACCGCTGTATCGTCGGCTGCTCAAGACCAAAGCAGCGTTGTTGGCCGTCTCATTCACCTTGATCGGTATTCTGCTCATCATGCTCAACGCCCGGCTGGCGACGCTGAGCCTGGGCGACTGGAGCTGGCTGCATCATCTACCGCTGGATGAGGTCGGTGGCCCACTGCTTGGGGCTGGTCTGGTCTCCACCATCCTGGACTACTCCTACCGGCGCGACCAAGAGGACGTCACCATCCAGCGCACCCAGCAGGCCATCGTCGACCTGTCACCAGCCAAGCTGTGGAGCGTCCTGTGCGAAGGCCTTGCCCACCACCCCGCAGAGCTGGCTCGCCTGACCACACCCAAGCGGCTCGACGACGCAGCGGCAGCCATCATGGCGCAGCGCCTGGGCGACGAGCAGTTCGCCCGCGAGATATATGCCGACATCCGCGACCAAGCCATCCGCGCCGCCGAGCGGTGGTACGACGTCGAGGCGCGCGTTCGGCTCTCTACCGCAGTAGAGAGGAGTACCGCAGGTACTCCTCTGCTCGACGTCACGGTGGAGTGGGAGTACACCACTGTACCCAGTGGTAGTGAGCGCCGCTTTGCCTGCGTATCCGATCGGGCGACGTACAACGCGCTGGTGATGGACACTCCCATCACGACGACGTGGCTCATGACTCCACGGCCAGGGATGGATGCCGCCAGCCGGCGTTGCTTCGAACTGCTGTCGTTCACCGTCGACGGCGAGGACATGCCAATCCGCCGCACGGAACACGAGGGTGGACAGACCTACATCGTCGACGCTTCAGTTGCCGCCGCCGCGGGCAACCCCGTCCGCATCCGTCACGTCTACCGCACCGTGACGCCGGCGTGGGGCCATCGCATCTACGTTGAACTACCACAGCCAGCCCGTGGCTTCAGCTTCGACCTGGACTACACCAACACCAGCATCGACAGCGTCAGCGTCACAGACATGGCTGCCAACGGGCGCGCAGCGCAGATCGTCCCGTCGCCGAAGCGGGCAGCTGGTCGATCGCTCAGCCTCCGCGCACCTGGGTGGTTGCTGTCCAAGAGCGGTTTCGCCATCGTTTGGACGCTCGAAGATGAGCTGCCCCAGAGCGAGCGTTCCGAGGCAGCGTAGTACTGGATGCTGTATCTGCTCAGTCGCCACCACACAGCATGGGCGTCCCTCCTCTCACCATAAGATCCGCTGTCATGACGCCGATGCTACTCATCAGTCTGTAGACCTTCAAGTAGCAGATGGCCAGGCTGAGGGATGTGGCTGTTGGTGATCTACAGAAGACGGTGGGCAGGAACCTGCGTGCCTACCGGCTGGAGAGAGGCCTGAGCCAAGAAGCCTTCGCAGACGTTCTTGGCGTCCACCGCACCTACATGGGCGGTGTCGAACGCGGCGAACGCAACCTCACCCTCAAGAGCCTAGAGAAGATGGCAGAGCAGATTGGGGTGGAGCCGCTGACACTCCTGCAGAAGTAGTGCAGGGTTGAAGGAGTTGCGAGAGCGGGGCTGTGGTGGGCGGGGATAGATCTTCGCTCTGGCCGCGCTGCTGTCACGTCTTCCCTCGTCGCACTGAAGTGCTGCTGGGCATCACTTATTCGTCAGTCGCCGAAGTCGCTTCTTGAGATCGCGTTTCAAATCAAAGCCATCACGGGTACTAATATCCTCCATGTCGTACTTCAAGTAGCGAATCGACTGAAGGTCAAACGGGACATCACTAGAATCTTGTGTCAGCATGACGGTTTTACGCGGAAGTGCGTGGGCCAGTCCGACTTCATAGAAAACATTCGGATTGCGGCCAGTTAAGTCGGCCACGATGACTTCCGCACGCCACAGCAGAGAGGCTACATCGGCCATGATGTGGTCACTGTCCCAAATGTCATCAACGCGTTGGCAGTATAGCCCTGCATCGGAGACGGCTTCCTTAATAGCATCGTAAACAGCATCATATTCTGTGTCGAACGGCATCATCACTGCCACGAGGGACGAATCTCTAGCCTCAGTAGTTGGGAAACTAATCGCACTGGAACCTTCAGAGTCACTCGTTGTAGCTGCTAAAAACACGTGCTTCAGAAGCACTTCATATAGGTCAACATCCTTGACCGACCAGCGTGTCCGATTCCAGCCCCACCAATCTGAATCAGCGTCAAGAGCAATGGCGAGTTGCTCAATGACTCCCGTGGCGATTGGCGGAATGGAGGAGTCTACTTGGAATTCGAAAACGATATCCTTGCCAACTTCCATAATGCTGACAATGCGTCCGATCTGTGCAATTTGCTCAGCGGTACTATTACCTACTTCAGGCATGACGACTGCTGGAAGCTTCACGAGTTTGTGATAAGGGTCTCCGCCCAAGGTACTACGAACCTCTTCTGACGTCGATTCAAACAGGCGCTCTTTTGCGATTACACCTTCATGTGAACCGACGATCAAGTTAAACATGCCAGTTACCTCCAGGTAAGACCCCGTAACGCTGCAGCGTAGCCATCAGTGGCTCCGCTTCAGCATATCTTACCGTGTGATCGGACGAGACAACTAGAGTCACATTACTAAAGAATCATTATCAATGTTAAGAGGCTGTGATGGTTCTTCTATATTAGAGGGAGAGCCTGTCGCATTCGAAGTTCATGGTGATCGTTGTCGTGGATGTCTAAATAGTTTGTGAGTCAACGTCTCGTGGACGACATAGCAGCGAGTGTAGGCCTGATGAGATCTGAAAAATGTAACGGTAGAGCAAGTTAGCCTGGTTCTACCTCTTCATCCTGCGCAGCTTCTCCGTTATAGCCTTGACCTGACCAAGGCCGTAGTTATCTGCAGCGTTGTAAGCTTCTTGCTGAGCCTCTAACCGCTCCTCGGCATGCTTTCGCTCGTCCTTACTCTGAATATACAATGCCAGGCGGGCCGTGTAGACCATGATAGGGATGGCAACTATCAAAATCATGAGAGGAGCTTCGACGCCCTCAATCTGATCGCTAGGCGTAGCGTAGCTGAAGAAGATGAATACTATCGTTAGAAATGCTGCGATGACCAGAATAATAGGACTTGGTTTTGCTGACACCTTTGGCAATTCGCGGTCTTCGTCTGATATCGTCGGTACTGCATCGAGTAGTTCTATGCGTTTCTGCATGAACTCCAGTCTCTGAATGTTGAGTTGGAGGAATGTGCGAACGTTGCTAGAGCGCTTCTCGGGTATTTCTTTCGAATCGAGGCGGGATAGTTCCTTCCGGAATTCACGCAGCGACGCTTCATAAGTGTCGTCGGTGTTCCAATAGTCCTGATAGCCATAAACGTCTTTGATGAAGTTGTCCTCATTCACTTCATTGGCAAACGGGAAGCAAGCATATTCAATAGCGTAGTAATACGCACGTTGCACATACTCCATCGTCTCCGCATCCAAGTCGTCGTTATGGCGGAGTGCTTCTAGGCAGAGCTCGATGGCTGTATCGCAGTCGTCGATGCCGACGTACGAGTAGGCGGCCCGCCACGCCATGTCGGAAGGAACGCCGGCTTCGACGGCTTCAAAGGCGCGCTCATAGTTCTCCACGGCTTTCTTGTGCTTGCCGAGCAGCCGGAATGCTTCGCCGCGGACGTAGTTCACGTCAGCTACATTCTCTTCGCGAGTATCGAGGATATAGGCATTGCTGGCGTGGTCTCGTGCGCGTTTGTAGTGATTGCGCTGCTCTTTCTCACCATTCGCTCGTGAGCCTTCGCGGAGCTCGATCCAGGCTGAGATGACGTAGCTTTGCGGGTCGTTGCCATGTACCGCTCTAGCTTTGCTCGCGGCGGCTCGGGCGGCGTCGTCATCGTCGACGAAGTAGTACTTGCGTGCCTCGGCGATCCAGTCGATGGGCGCGCTATCCTCGACTGGCTGCGACAGAAGTGCTTGGTCGTACGCCTCACGCGACGCATCGTCTTGGAAGACGAGAGCGGCGTCTGCCAGGAGGCGGAGTTTCTCGCTTGCCTCAGCGCCTTTGTTTCCACTGAGAGAAGCTAACTGTCGCCATTGACGCCGAACGCGCTCAATATCTTGGCGTAGTTGATCTGTTGATTCTTTCCGTTTGAAGCCGAATTCTTGGTAGTAGTCAAAGGGTGCTGCTTGTTGAACGTCAGCCATGCTGGTTCACTTTCGTTGTTGGATGCTATGCCATATCGCAACTGTGTCGAGCGCAGAAGTGCTACTACATGCCGAGGTGTGGTGGAATTATGGCAGCGTATCCTGGAAGATCATTTAGACAGTAATGGACTCAAATCCAAGCCCGCAGCAGAATCATCGTCAAGTGCAGTAAAGATGCAATTTCAATCTTACCTTGGTATATCTCTAATGTTGTTCTGAGAATACGTTTCTAGCAATGATTCTGCGACTATTTCTGCGGGCCATTCGTCCGGAGCCGTAATGAGCGTTCCATTTTTCAGGCGGGTAACTTGGAGCCCCGGAGTGAAAGATTCAATGCGACCAATCGAATCGTTAATCCAAACGTAGTACCCCAAAGGGACTGCCCAAGAATCGCGTCGAGGATCGCACAAGTTTAGTTCTGCATCATGAAAGGAAACGACAACTGGATCGAATGCAGTGATCATCGCAGTCATGGAACATATTCCCAGTTTCTTGATACCAATCCATTCTGAATTGTAGAATGTCTGCATCGCGCTCGGTGAGGGAAATAAACGCGGAATTTCTGCTGCTCCAGCATTGATATCTAGGCCTGTTTGGAGAGTTACATTTGATGAGTCGTCGTACACCCCTAATGTGAGGGTGTATCCGTCAAGCTCAGGACTTGACATGTCGTCGAGCCTGTCCGTCTCTTTGATATAGTTTGCGATGCTATTAGCATCGACCTTCCTGATACCGTTTGGCTTTCCCCACTTCGACATGTCAATCTCTGGTGACAGTTCATTTAAGAACCTTGCGGTCATTTGAGCAATTTCCTCTGGGGTTTCATTGGTGCGCACCCATTGTGCCATGACTGCGGGAAGTTTATGTAACGCAATACTCATTTTTGCTCCTCATGTTGTTCTGTACACAGAATAACATATTATTAGTTCTTTCGGAATGGTGTATATACTACCTTAACCGAGTATATTTTCGCTTTTATGAATAATAACGAAATAGCCTGTGCTCCTTGTTTTGATGAGATGTGCCACTCGAGTTCTGCATTTTTGGGCAGGACGCTTAACTGCCGTCTGACCTGATTTAGGAATTTAACTTGACTTGCCTGACTACTGAAATATTCTGCGTAGTATAGTAATGGCTGTTGACGATGTTTGGCTTCTAGAAAAATTTCAACCGGCGGCTCCCCTCTCATGGTATGCCCATCAAACTCGACTGGTTTTTTGCCAGGTATAGGCACTACGTATTCAGGAATTTTGCCGTCATCTGTCACCTTCCAACCGGAAATCTGTTCTTGGTACTGAACCCATTCGGTGTATTCTTTGGTGCGGTTTATGTATTCTATTCCATTTTTGTTTGGCGGTGTATACGGGGGATAGTCGCCGGGGAAAGCCGAATTCGTTGATGTGTAGGTGCTGCCGTTACCTTCAGTAATTCCAATTTTCTCCTCGTCGGCTGCTCTCTTGCGTCGCTTTTGATCGGCCTTCTGCCACTTTGCTTCATCGCGTAGTAGTTCACTTAACATTCTTTTATCGGGGTCGCTATATTCGTTGCAACTACTTTTTTGTGCTCCGGGAATTTGGTGCACTCTGGATCGCGCGTTAACTGGAGTTAATGTCGGAGTGTTCGACTTGTCTTCGTAGATGGAAACAGGGTGTGAAGTTCCACATATTTTCGAGATGAGTGATTCGTTTGCGATTTGATATTCATTAATGGTAACCCTTTTGGCGTCTTGTATATTTTTTATAGCTGAGTCAAGCGCTGCTCGTGCGTTTAGAGCATGCTCTTCGGGGAATGTTTGAAGTTTTTCTATAATTTTGTCGAGTAGTGTTTCGAGTCTATTGAGTCGGCCGTAGGTTCCACTGTTCGAAGTAAGTGAATCCAAAGCGCGCTTTAGTTCGTCAATCACTTCCTGAAAGTTGTGCGACATTGCATACTGTCCTTGGTGTTAGTCGTCCGGAGGTGGGTCAAGTGGGATCGCTTTGATGTTGTCTATTGCGTAGTTGATCTGATCGGCGCACGACTTCAGATAACCTCTTGCTGCTGTCATTTGCTGCAGCATCACCTCGGTGAGTTGATGGCCGTCGGCGGCGCTCTGGGTAATTGCAGCCACGTCGTGGGCGCTGGTGTCGGCGTCTGCTACCAAGCCAAGTGCGTTCTGTAGCTGTTGGAGGAGTTGCTGCTTTGCGCCTTCGCTAATGGTTTCTGGCATTAGGGGCTACTGCTGTGCGTGCTGGACGAAGTCGTCGACGGCGGAGCTGAGCAGGCTCATGGCGGCAGCGCAGCTCTCGAGAGCTTGGCTGGCGGTGCGGACTTGCTGGGCGGCGCTCTCACCCGTTTGGGAGGGAGCAGTGACGGATTGCAGTTCATCTGCCTTCTGAGACAAGGACTGGGCGGTGGCGCTGGTGCCGGTGCTGAGCTGGGTGGCGTTGCTGCCGATCTGCTGGGCAGCAGCGACGACGTTGGCGAGGGCGGGCATAGCGGTGCTCCTGTTTCGTGTCTTAGAGGTTGATGACTTGCTGGCAGCCGTCTGCAGAGGCGTTGAGCGCACT
>ERZ773043.520-NODE-520-length-22499-cov-19.590893_pt1 | contig 22499 bp, 17 predicted proteins | sample MGYA00580636_ERZ773043 | MGnify/ENA primary metagenome ERZ773043 (study PRJEB29015, sample SAMEA2737992) | human oral metagenome | biome: human oral; feature: human-associated habitat; material: dental | place: China | collected 2065 ...
TTGGCAACACGAAACACATGAGTATCCACAGCAATAGCCGGCGTATCGTAAAGAACGCTGACAAGCACATTGGCCGTCTTACGTCCTACACCGGGAAGTTTCACTAATTCATCAAAGGTCTTAGGCACTTTCCCCTGATACTCTTCACATAAAATACGACAGGTTGCCGATAGGTTCTTGGCCTTGCTGTGATAAAGACCGCAAGTCTTTATTTTTTCTTCCAGCCCGTCAATTCCCAAGGTCAACATTTTTTCGGGAGAAGCGTATTCCGGAAACAGCCCGGCAGTTACAATATTCACGCGTTCATCCGTACACTGAGCCGATAAGACAACAGCCACCAAAAGTTCAAAAGGAGACCGATATATAAGTGCAGGCTTCATGATTCCGTATGTATCTTGAAAGCGCTGCAACATCTCTTGTTTTTTCTTTTTTTAGAGTTTGTGCTATTGTAACTTTTCTTAAGGCTCTATCATTCATATCTATAGCTCTTTTAAAATATATATTATTTAGCAAGGTTCTTATTATTACTACAGTTTCTGTTTTCTAACGAGATTTAGTATCAAATTATTTTGTTTAATAATAGTTTTTCTATTTTTATTATGTTTTCTTGTTTGAAAAATTTGTAATAATTTCGTTATTTAAAAAGAGTTTTGTATAAATTCTGAAAATATTACATTTTTTCTCCACGGCTCATTGCTACAACCCCTGTTTTTGCGATTTCAAGTATTCCATAACTTTTCATCATTTCCACAAATCCACGTAATTTTTTCACATTTCCTGTAAGTTCTATTACAAGCGAGTTTGGTGCCACATCCAGCACTTTCCCACGATAAATGTCTGCAATTTGAACGATTTGAGCTCTTGTTTGAGCATCAGATTTTACTTTTATAAGCATAAGTTCACGTCTTATAACTCCTTCTGCTGGAAAAATCTTTACTTTTACAACGTCAACGATTTTATAAACTTGTTTTTGAATCTGATTTAATGCCTTGTCATCACCATCAACTGTAAGTGTCAACCTCGCATAACCTGGCTTGTTTGTAACTCCAGCAGTCATCTTGTTTACTGAATATCCTCTTCTATTAAACATAGACATTATTCTTGATACAATTCCATTTGTATTTTTTGTAATTATTAATATTTCATGCTCCTTAATCATTTTCCAGTACCCCTTTCTTACCTATCATTTGACTTACAGTTTTTCCTGCTGGTATCATTGGAAACACATTTTCTTCCTTTTCAACGATACAATCTAGTATCACACCCTCATCTGATAAAATCAGATCTTTTAATTTATTTTCTAAATCTGCTTTTGTCTGTAATCTTTCCGCTTTTATGCCATAAGCATCGCCAATTTTCACAAAATCAGGATTACATTCCAAATCAACAAAAGAGTATCTTCTATCTTTAAATAACTCCTGCCATTGTCTAACCATTCCCAAGAACGAGTTATTTATAATTACTATTTTTACTGGCAAGTTATACTGTCTAATCATCATAATTTCTTCAAGCGTCATTTGAAAACCGCCATCTCCAACGATTAACACAACCTTCTTATCTCTTGCCCCAACTTGAGCTCCAATTGCTGCTGGCACTCCAAATCCCATTGTTCCAGCTCCACCTGAAGTTACGATGCTATTTGCATTTTTATAAGTCATATATTGTGCAGCCCACATTTGATGCTGTCCAACATCTGTTACAACAATTGTATCCCCATCCAGAATATCGTTAATCGCCTTTAACACTTCCTGTGGAAGCAATTTATCCTTACCAACATCTCTATGTGCCAATGGATATTCCTTTTTCCATTCCTTTACTTTATCTGTCCATTCTTTGTGATCCTGTGGCTCCAATTCCTTATTGATTTCAGAAAGCACATTTTTCAAATCTCCAACTATCGGAACATCAGCCTTTTTATTTTTATCGATTTCAGCAGGGTCAATATCTATATGTATTATTTTCGCACGTTCACAAAATTTACTTGGATTTCCTGCGATTCTATCATCAAATCTTATCCCAGCTGCAATTACTAAATCTGCCTCATCAGTGGCATAATTAGCTGGAACAGTCCCATGCATTCCAAGCATTCCAAGTGACAAGTCATGATTTTCAGGAAATGCTCCAAGTCCTAAAAGAGTTGTAGTTACTGGCATATCCATTTTATTTGCAAGTTCAAAAAGTTCCTTTGAAGCCTGTGATTTTATAACTCCTGCTCCTGCAATAATTAATGGCTTTTTCGCCTTTTTTATCAATGATAATGCTCTTTTTATCTGTACAGGATGCCCAACATAAGTCGGATCGTATCCTTCCAGCTGCACTTCCTTGTCAAACAGCTTGTTAAATTCCTCATAAGAAATTTCCTGCTGCTGAATATCGTTTGGTATATCCACCAATACAGGTCCTGGTCTTCCTGTCGAAGCTATAAAATAAGCCTCTTTTATAATTCTTGGAATATCTTTAATATTTTGCACCAAATAATTCCCTTTTGTTATTGGAACAGTAATTCCTACAATATCAGTTTCCTGAAAAGCATCTCTACCAAGCAAGTTGCTTCTTACCTGTCCTGTTATTGCCAGCAATGGTATAGAGTCCATGTGTGCTGTCATAATCCCTGTAACCAAATTTGTTGCTCCAGGTCCCGAGGTTGCAAGACAAACTCCCACTTTCCCAGAAACTCTCGCATATCCGTCTGCCGCATGTACTGCTCCCTGCTCATGTCTTGCAAAGTAATGTTTAATCTTGTCAAAACTGTAAATTTCATCATAAATTGGTATTACCGCTCCACCAGGATACCCAAACATATCAGTTACGCCTACTCTATGAAGGCATTCCAATAGCATTCTTGCACCATTTATCATTTCGTTACTCATTTTTCAACCACCTTTTCTTTTAAAATTTTATTTTTATTATTCTATTTCCTGAGAATTTAACCTTTTTATTACATATCCTCTTTTACTAAATTCCTCTGTTATTTTGTTAATATGCTCCTCGCCATTCGTTTCTACTGTTACCTGAAGTTCTACATCGTGAAATCTGTTAAGATTTTTAAATTGATTATGTTCAAGCCTTATAACATTTGCATTCTGTTCAGAAAGAATTTGTGACACAGCAACCAGCTGCCCCGGTTTATCAGGCAAGTCAACCGAAAATCTAAATATTCTCCCTCTTACAACAAGCCCTTTATTTATCATAGAGGAAATCGTCAGCACATCAATATTTCCTCCACTTAAAATTGATACAATCTTTTTCCCTTTTTCCTTAATCTTTCTAAGTGCCGCAACCGAAAGCACCCCCGCATTCTCTGCAACAATCTTATGCTTTTCAACTAACAGAAGAAAAGACTCCATAAGTTCATAATCTGAAATTGTAATTATATCGTCCACATAATTTTTTATATAATCAAAGTTCAATTCTCCGATTTTTCTAACTGCCGTTCCATCCGCAATCGTATTTGTTTCAGGCAGTTCCACAACATCTCCATTTTTTAGAGCCGCAATTGCCGAAGCCGCTCCTTCTGGCTCTACACCAATTATTTTTATCACAGGATTTTTCAGTTTTGCCGCAAGCGCAATTCCCGAAATAAGTCCTCCGCCTCCAAGTGGCACAAGAATTATATCAGCATCAGGTAATTCTTCTAACACTTCAAGTGCAATTGTTCCCTGTCCTTCCACAACATCATCATCATTAAATGGATGAATAAACACATACCCTTCTTTCTCCTGCAATTCTCTCGCATAATTATAGGCATCATCATATTCTTCCCCTGCCAAAATAACCTCAGCTCCATATTGACGAGTTGCTTCCACCTTTATAAGCGGTGTGTACTTAGGCATTACAATAACTGCCTTAATTCCTAGTTTCTGAGCCGCAAGAGCCACACCCTGAGCATGATTCCCTGCTGATGAAGCAATAACTCCCTTTCTCTTCTCCTCTTCCGTCAATTTTGCAATCTTGTTATACGCTCCCCGAAGTTTAAATGAACCTGTTCTTTGTAAATTTTCAGGCTTAATATAAACATCATTTCCAGTTTCTTTCGAGAATACTGAACTGTGAATCAATTTAGTTTTTGTTATCACAGTGCTTAATCTCTCTCTTGCTTCTATAAAATCATAAAGTTTATGCAATCTCTTCACCTTCTTCAAAAATTTTTATTTTTTATTTTAATGACTCAAATTAATATTAACAGTTCTTTGAATGATTGTTAATAAATATTTCCTCTTATAATTTCTATGTTTTTTCTTTTTTATAACGCAAAGGGGATCAATCGCCATCCCCTTTGCAATCCCTGCTCGTCTAAGCATTTTTTTGAAATAAAATTGAAACTCGCTTTTTAATAAAAGTTATTATAAACTCTCTAAATTTTAGTAATTTAAAAATCTTGAAAAAGCTCAGACAATCAATTTTATTCCAAAAAAATCACGACATTTTAATTTAATTACAATGATTGTTTGATTAAAACAAAAATCAAGCAAAATTTCGTTAAAAGAAAAAGAACTGTTTGAGATTTTTGAATGTAATTTAAATTGTAATTACTTAAAGAAATGAAATAATCTTTATTAAAAATCGAGTTTTCTTTTTCTTTTATAAGAAAGTTTTGCGTAAAGCGTGGGTGCAGGGAGATGGCGTTTGATCTCCCTGCTTAGAAAAACTTATGATAAATAAAAAAGAAAGAAAAAATAATTATTAATCAAAAAACTTGGATTACCATTTATTAATAAAATAGATTGTATAATATATTTGAAATAAAAAAAAGAAAAATAAGGAGAAAAAAATGCTGATTTCGTTGAACTGGTTAAAGCAGTATATAGATTTAGATGGAATAGAAATAAATGAAATGGAGAATGCCCTTACTATGATTGGGCAGGAAGTGGAAAAAATCGAGGTGCTGGGGGAAAACTTGGAAAATGTTGTAACGGCACATATTGTTGAAAAGGAGATGCATCCTGATTCGGATCATTTGACAATTTGTAAAGTGGATAATGGGAAAGAAATTTTGCAGGTTGTATGTGGTGCGTCTAATCATAAGGCTGGGGATAAGGTTGTTTTAGCACAGGTTGGAGCAAAACTGGCTGAAGACTTTGTTATTAAAAAAGGGAAGATAAGAGGTGTCGAATCAAATGGAATGCTTTGTTCAGAAGAAGAACTGAATATTGGCAAGGATTCTGACGGGATTATGATTTTACCTCAAGATACACCTGCGGGAATACCAATGAAGGAATATTTGGGAATTAATGATACTGTTTTCGAGCTGGAAATTACGCCAAATCGTCCTGATTGTCTGTCGCATATTGGGATTGCAAGAGAGCTGGGGGCTTATTACGAAAAGGAAGTTAAATATCCTAGTTTTGTGATAAATACTGAAAGTAGTGAAAAAACTTCTGACAATATTTCAGTTGAAATTGCGGACAGCAATTTGGCAAAAAGATATGTGGCTAGAATTATTAAAAATGTAACGGTTAAGGAAAGTCCAAAATGGCTTAAGGAAAGAGTGGAATCTATTGGAATTAGAAGTATTAACAATATTGTAGATGCTTCAAATTTTGTTATGATGGAACTTAATCAGCCTAATCACGCTTTTGACCTTGATAAAATTGAAGGTGGAAAGATTGTTGTGAGAGCAGGGCTTGAAAATGAAAAACTGGTTACGCTTGATGAACAGGAAAGAGAATTAAATAGTGATGATATTGTAATTTCGGATGGAGTGAAGGCTGTGGCACTTGGTGGTGTAATGGGCGGAGAAAATTCACAAATTACTGAAAATACAAAAAATATCCTTCTGGAAGTAGCAAACTTTAACTCGCAAAATGTGAGAAAAACTTCAAGAAAATTGACTTTATCAAGTGACTCTTCATACAGGTTTGAAAGAAGAGTGGACGAGGAAAATGCGATTAATGTGATAAATAGGCTTGCAAACTTGATTCAGGAAGTAGCAGGTGGAGAAATATTGGCTGGAGCTGTTGATAATTATCCTGTCCCTTATGAGAAAAAATCTGCTGAACTTAATTTTGAAAGACTGAATCGTTTTGTTGGGAAAATAATTCCTCGTGAAACTGTTATTGGAATTTTGACTAGACTTGAAATCGAAGTTGTAGATAATGGGGAAACTTTGACATTAACTGCACCAAGTTACCGAGACGATTTGGAAAATGAGCAGGACTACTTTGAAGAAATCATCAGAATGTATGGTTTTGACAATATCGAAAACATTTTACCAAAACTGGATATTAGCGAACAGCCAGTTATTGACACAACAAAACTTTCTACACAGGTAAAACTTATTGCATCAAATGCAGGACTTAAGGAAGTTATCAACTACAGTTTTGTTCCAAAAGATGCGATGGAAAAAATAAAATACACAGTTGCACAGGAAAAACTGATTGATGTGTTAAAACCAATTACAGAGGATTTCGTAACATTGCGTCCGACATTGCTTTACAGCCTTATCAAAAACGCAAAGGACAACATTAACAGAAATGTTGCAAATATCAGATTCTTTGAAGTAAGCAGAACTTTTGAAAAAGCCGAAGAATTGGCAAAGGAAGAAGTTAAATTGGGAATAATTCTAGCTGGAGAAAATGACAAGACATTGTGGAATCCAAAACCTGTTCCTTACGATTTTTACGATTTGAAGGGAATTGTAGAAGAAATCTTTACACAACTTAAATTCAATAACTATATGATAAAACGTTCAGAACAAAGCCAATTCCACCCTGGACGTTCAGTTGATGTATTTGTTGGTCGTGAATTAATTGGAAGCTTTGGAGAAATCCATCCAGATGTGCTGGAAAACTTCGACTTAGGGAAAACATCAGTTCTAGTTGGAGAATTTAACATTGACTTGATTCAGAAATATATCGGTAAAAAGGCAAATTATCAAGGTATTGTAAAATATCCAGCTGTGCCAAGAGATTTTGCATTCGTTATGAAGGAAGAAATCCTAGTTGGAGATGTCTTAAAAACAATCCAGAAAGTTGACAAGAAAATAGAAAAAGTGAAACTGTTCGATATTTATCAAGGTGTCGGAGTACTGCCAGGAATGAAAAGTGTTGCAATCAGCGTAGTTCTAAGAGATAAGAGCAAAACACTTGAAGAAAAAGAAATTGTAGATATTTCCAACAAAATTGTGGCTAAAATTGAGAAGGATTATGGTGCGGTGTTAAGACAATAGAAGTATCGAATTTAGAGGTGATTGCTATGAAAAATAAAAAGTTTGAAATAATAGTTTTATTAATATTATGCGTTATTTTTACAGCATGTGGTAAATCACAAAATTCTAATAAAAATATTTATGACTATAAAACAAAATATGTGGGCGACAATTCTAAAGTAATAAATATTTTATCAAATTTAAAATATCCCAAGGAAACAAGCTATAATTCTGTACAAATTTTATCTGAAAAAGAGCCTTATGGAATATTTGTGAAATTAAATATAAATTCTGGAAAAATTCCTGAAAAAAATGAGTTTCTTAAAAATTCGGCTGTGTTATTTGCTTTGATTGAAAATTTATCATTTGCGAAATATGAAGATGTTTTAAATAATAAAATTATAGCCGAATTTACGAGAGATGAAATTGATAATTACTTGAAGGCTGAAGTGAATAAAAATACTAAAGAAATTGGGATGAGTGAAAAGGAATTTGTAAAATATTTGAATGAATAAAAGTTACAAATTTTAAATAAAGAGGGGGAAATTGAGGTGTTAAAAATAGTAACATTGCCATTTGATGAGAAAATGGAGGAATTTGAGCAGGAAAAGCTGGAAAAAGTGTTAAAAGATGTTCAAATCGTGAAATATCAAGCTGAATTGGTGAAAATTGAGGGGAAATATTACTGGACGGCTTTTGTTGAATGTGAAAAAGAAGATAAATTTAATAAAAATTCTGAAAAAGATAATTTTACACAAGATGTAAAAGAATTTAAAGATGCTAATCCAAATTATATGGAGTATTTAACAGAAGATGAAATGGAGCTGTACAAGATATTAAAGGAATGGAGGGCAGGAGAAGCACAGCTATTGGGCTATCCACCGTATATTATCGCTTCAAACCAGCTTTTGGCGAATATTGCAAAAACTAATCCTAAAAATATGGAAGAACTTTCACAGTTAAAGGGAATGGGAAAACGTAAAATCAGGGATTATGGGGAAGAAATTTTGCTGATTTTAGAAAATTTTTATGATATGAAGATTTAGATAAAAAAGAATTTTAAGACACGAATTTAAGAATTTAGAGATTTTTGATTCGTGTTTTTCATTTTATGAAAAAAGAGGAAGAAATTTAATTCTCCCATTATTAATATTATTTTCCGTTTAAAGAGCAGAAATCAAAAAATTTATGAAATTAAAGTCATTTTTTCTTTAACGAAATTTTGCTGATTTAATATTTTCCGAATGTAAAATCCTGAAACTTAAATACAGCAATCTTTATAACTTAATATAAAATGTCGCATATTATACAATCTATGTATACATAAAATTTACTTTTTAGCAAGTAACAAATGTCAAAATTTCATCAAATAATCTATCTTCAGTATATTTCTTAGGCTCTATTCCTACTTTTAATCCGTATTTTTCAATAGTTTTGGTAGTGACAGGACCGATTGAGGCTATAACTTTATTTTTCAGAATTTCTTTTATTTCCTCATTTTCACTCAAGTTTATGCTGACAGCAAAGGCTTTAAAAGTTGAGTAAATTCTTTTTAGATATTTCCATTTAGTTCAATACATTTTTTATACCAGTAAAAAGAATCTTTTTTGTATCTCTTATTAGTTCCATTTCCTTTTTCATCTCTGTCTACATAGATAACACCGTATCTTTTTGACATTTCAACTGTTCCACAGCTTACAATGTCAATAATTCCCCAGATTGTGTATCCAAGCAAGTCTACTCCATCATGTATAGCTTCTGACATTTGTTTTATATGTTCTTTTAAATATTCAATACGGTAATTGTCATGAATTTCTTTTTTATCTGTTAAAATATCTTTTGCACCGATTCCATTTTCAGCAATAAAAATAGGTAGCTGGTATCTATCATACATATCATTTAAAGAAATTCTAAGTCCAACAGGATCAATTTGCCATCCCCATTCACTTGATTTTAAATAGGGATTTTTATTTCCTGAGACTAGATTTCCACTTGTTTTTTCATAATTTGGATTGGTAGAAGCAACCATTGACATATAATATGAAAATGATAAAAAATCAACGGTATTATTTTCAAGCAATTCATCATCTTCAGGAAATTTTACTATGGAAATTTTTTTCTCTTCAAACATTCTATTAGTGTAAGAAGGATATTTGCCTCTTGCCATTACATCTGTATAAAAATAATTTTTGTAGTTTTCATCTAAAATTTTCTGCATTACATCATTTGGATTACAAGTTGCAGGATAAGTTGTAAAACGTGCTATCATTCCTCCAAATCTTGCATTTGGTAAAATTTCTCTTCCTACTTTAATTGCTAAAGCATTGGCTATAAATTGGTGATGTGTACATTGAAAAATAGCCTGTTCATAATTTTCTTCCTGATCTTTTATTAATGCACAGCCATTATAAGGATTAAATTTACTGCAATTAATCTCATTAAAAGGAAGCCAGAAGTCAACATATTTTCCTAATCTTTCAAATAATGTCTTGGCATATTTAACATAAAAATCAATAACTTTTCTATTTTTCCAGCCACCATATTTAGTTACAAGATTTACAGGAATATTATAGTGAAGAATGGTAGCAAAAACCTTTATATTTCTTTTCTGACATTCTTTAAACAAGTCTAAATAAAAATTAATTCCTGCCTCATTAGGAAGTTCGTCATCTCCATTTGGAAATATTCTGGACCAGCTGATAGAAGTTCTAAAAATTTTTAATCCCAATTCTTCAAACAAATCTAAGTCAAATTTGTAATTATTGTAAAAATCAATCCCCCATCTGAATGGATAATGCTTTTCATCTTTATCTTTTATTGCCTTTTCAAATAATTCGCTTGTCATATTAATATTTCTATTCATATCTCTTTCTTCTCTAGTCCACAAAGAATCAAAATATCTTAAATCCTGAGTATCCATCCCTTTTCCATCTTTATTCCATCCACCTTCTGCCTGCGAAGCCGAAATAGCTCCTCCCCATAAAAAATCTTTTGTAAATTTATTCATATTTAACATCTCCTCTTTTTTATAATATTTTTGTATTTCTGTATGTAAAGTAAGTTAATGCAAATGAAATGGCAAAACTTACAACTAATCCCACAATAGCAAATATAAAATTCATATTATTATTTGGATCAATAAAAATTGGAAGAGTCGCAAGTCCTGTAGGGCCGAAAACTATTCTTTTTACTCCTGCAATTCCACATATAATTCCTCCTGCCAAACCACCTGACAATGCAAAAAGGAAAGGCTTTTTCAATTTTAAGTTTACACCGTACATTGCCGGCTCAGTTATTCCAAATAATGCAGTTAATCCAGTAGAAGCTGACATGGATTTGAAATCACTGTCTTTAGACACAAGAGCAACTGCAAGTGCCGCTCCAGCCTGTCCCATATTCGCTACTAAAAATCCCGGCCCTATCATATCAAAGCCATTTGCTGCTATTGCAGTAATAACTAGCGGAATTGTAACAACATAATGCATACCGAACATAATAACAACTGGTGCAAATGCTCCAAATATAATTGGTAATGACCATGAATAATTAGTTTGTAACAAATTTAGAACTTTTTCCAACATTTGCCCTAAAATTGTTCCAAGAGGACCAACTGCACAAAAAGCTAAAGGAATCATAATGAGCAAAGTTAATAATGGCTTTAAAAAGAAACGGATAGATTTTGGTGAAAGTTTATCCGAAAGTTTTTCTACATAAGAAGCGATCCATATTATTAAAATTATTGGAATTACTGTAGAAGTATATGTGGCAAGTGTTACGGGTATTCCAAAAAAGCTTACACTTTTTCCAATTTTTACCATTTCCAGATATTTAGGATGTATCATCATTAATCCAAGCAGCATTCCCATCATGGGATTCATTTTAAATTTTACTGCGGCAGAATAAGACAGCATAACTGGAAGGAAGTAAAAAGGCGTATCGCTTACAAAATTCAAAATTTCATATGTTTGTGAATCAGGCTTTAAAAAACCTGACATTGTTAATAAAATAACTATGACTTTTATCATTGCAGCACCTGTAATTGCTGATAAAATAGGAGTAAATATTCCTGAAATCGTATCTAATATTTTATCTAAGGAGAATTTTTTAGAAGCTGCTTCTTCAGATGAAGATTTTTCGCCTGATGAAATTTTATTTTCTGATTGGGAAAGTACAGATTTTATTTCATTGTATACATGCTGTACTTCAGGACCTATTATAACTTGCTGCTGATTACCGCTTGCAACAGTTCCTATAACTCCTTTTACTTTTTTTAGTTCATCTTGATTAAATTTTGCAGTATCAATAAGATTAAAACGCAACCTTGTTGCACAATGAGTAAAGTTTTCAATATTTTCTGAATTTCCTATGTTATTCAGAATATTTTTGGCAAGTTCTTTATAATTCATTTTTTCCTCCTCGTATTTACTAATATAATTTTTTGGATATAGCTATTTCCTTTGTTAATTATATTATAGGGTATAAAAATTTAATAAACAATGTCAAAAAATAACTTATATTATAACAAAAAGTAAGGTATAATAAAAATAAAAAGGAATATAAAAATGAATTTAGAAGAATTTGATAAATATATTAGAAAAAATACGGCAAGAGAAGATTTTTATCTGGAAAATTCCAATAATACTTCTCCTCTATATAAAAAATTGAAGAAAAAAATTGTTAATGGAAAAGAAATTATAATTTTTGAAGTGGAGAAATTAAAAAATAAAGAAATCTCAATGATGAGAGATTCCAGATATACGTCTGTTCCCCCACATTGTCATTCCAATGTGAATATAAACTATGTTTATTCAGGAAAGTGCAACTATATAATTGATAACGAAGAGCTAACTTTATTTCAAGGAGATGTATGTATTTTTGATAAAAATGTTATCAGAGCAAAGAAAAAACTTGAAAAAAATGACATTGTTTTTAATATCAGCATGAGCAACAGTTATTTTTCAAATTCCTTAAGTAAACGCATACATGAACAAAGTATTGTAGCATCTTTTATTATAAATTCCCTATCTGAAAATAAAAATCATGATAACTATATAATTTTTAGAACTGGGAAAAACGATAAGATTATAAATTTATTTAATCAGGTTTTGCTTGAATATCATAATAGAAATAAATACAGCAAAGAAATAATACAGTCATATATCGATATTGCATTTATGGAATTGCTCCGTCTTTATGATATTAATCATGACAAACATTTAGTAAAGGTTAATAATGATGTTTCAAATGTTATTTTTGAAATACTGAACTATATAGAAACTTCATATAGCGACTGCACAATTGAAAAATTGGCAAAACATTTTAAATATCATCCAAAATATTTATCTTCATTAATTAAAAATAAAACTGGTAAGTCTTTCAAAAAATTGCAGTTAATACAAAGAATGAACGTTGCTTCTTCTTATTTAAGAAATACAAACTACTCTATACAGGAAATTGCTGAAAAGGTAGGATTCTCTAACCATACCTTTTTCTATAAAAAATTTATAGAAATTTATAATATGACTCCCAGAGAATTTAGAGCTAAAAAATAATACTATCACAAAAGATAAAAAAACACAATCGTTAAACTTTCAATTATATAGTAAAGCTTATCTAAAACCGAACTCAAAAGTTATGATTATTTTACTCAAACCTTAAATTTATATAATTTTAGTAGTTCAATTTTAAATTCGTTCAAGTATATTTTCAAGTTTTTAGACTGTGTTTTTATTATTTTTTATCAGAAAAAACAATACCTATCAATTGTTAAGAAATGTCAATATTTCTTGAAACAATCCCTCCTCAGTATACTTCTCAGGTTCTATTCCCACTTTTACCCCATATTTTTCAATGGTTTTCGTAGTAACAGGGCCAATTGAAGCTATAGTTTTGGTTTTAAGAATTTTTTTTATTTCCTCATTTTCACTCAAGTTTATGCTATCAGCAAAGGCTTTAAAGGTTGAAGAGCTTAAGAACATTAAGATGTCGCTTTCTTTTATGTATTTTTCCGCTTTTTCCTTTTCCGCTTCAACTTTCTGAGTTTTATAAACTACAAGTTTTTCATAATTTCGGTTGTATAAATCTGAATATTTTTTTTCATTTACAGGAGAAATATCAGATACTATAAACAGTATTTTTTCTCCTTCCTTAGTAAAATTCACACTTTCACTAGCCAGTCTTTCTACCGTATATTCTTCTGGATAAAAATCTGGAATGATTTTATATTTTTCAATTTCTTCAGCAGTTTTTTCTCCCACTACACCTATTTTAACATTTCCTAAAGAACGAATATCCTTTACTTTTCTCATAAATCCAATAACAGAATTTATGCTATTAAATAGAAGGGTACTGTATTCCTTCAAATCAGGCATTTCAAAATCGACATATTCTATATTAATAAATGGAAGGCTCAAAGCCTGTCCGCCAAGTTCATTTATTTTATTCGATATATTTCCTTGTTTTTCTCTATTTCTTGTAACAAGAATATTTTTCCCAAATAACGGCTTATTCTCAAACCATTTTATTTTTTCCCGTAAATTCACCACTTCTCCAATTAAAATAATGGCAGGCGATTTTACATTATGTTCTTTTACTGTATTTACTATTGTTTCCAATGTTCCTGTGTAAGTTTTCTGTCTTGTCATTGTTCCATCTTTTATTATTGCGACAGGTGTTTTCGGATTTTTTCCGTTATTTATCAAGTTTTCTGCTATTTTTTCAAGATTACTTAATCCCATTAAAAAGACCAAAGTTCCTTCCAATTTTGCAATAACTGGAAAATCAAGCTCTATTCCATTAAATTGCGTATGTCCAGTAAATACATGAAAGGAAGTATTAATTCCTCTGTGAGTAACAGGGATTCCGGCATAAGCTGGCACAGCGATTGAAGAAGTTATCCCTGGAATTACCTCAAAATCTATATTTTCAGCAACCAAAGCCTCTATTTCTTCTCCTCCTCGTCCGAATACAAAAGGATCTCCTCCTTTTAGTCTTAGAACCGCAAGTCCTTCCTTACCTTTCTCTACTAATTTATTATTTATTTCTGCCTGCAATTTTCCTCCAGCAGTATTTTCTTTTCCCATATAAATTAATTCTACATCAGATTTTGCATACTGTAAGATATTTTCATTTACAAGCCTGTCGTAAACAATGCAGTCAGCTTTTTCTATCACGTTTTTCAATTTTAAAGTTATAAGCCCCTCATCTCCACAGCCTGCTCCTGCAATATAAACTTTACCTTTTCTCATTTTTCATCTCCTCTTTTTTTATTTCTTCAGCCAATTTTTGTGCAGTTTCCTTTGGATTTTCCCTATTTCCTTCAACTTCTTTAAATATTCTGGTTCCGTTATCATTAAACATTCCCTTTAATTTTAATGTATTTCCTTCAATAACCGATGAACAGCCTATCGGAGTATGACATCCTCCATCAAAAATTTTTGAGAATTCTCTTTCAGCTTTACACATTATCGTAACTTCATCATCATTTATAATTTTCAGAAGATTTAGTATTTTATTATCATTTTCCCTGCATTGAATACACAAAATTCCTTGTCCTGGTGCTGGCATAAATGAATCTGTATCAAAATATTCAGTAATTCTGTTTTCCAGCCCAACTCTTTTTAATCCAGCCGCAGCCAGCACAATCGCATCATATTCCCCATCATCAAGTTTTTTTAACCTTGTGTGAATATTTCCACGAATTGCTTTTATTTTTACATCATTTCGCAAATTCAAAAGCTCCTTTTCCCGTCTTATGCTTCCTGTCCCAATTACAGAATTTTCATCAAGTTCTTTTAATTTTTTTCCATTTTTTGAAACAAGCACATCACGGTTGTCTTCCCTCATTGGAAAGCATGCGTTTAAAAGTCCTTCTGGAGTGTTCTGTGGCATATCCTTTAACGAATGTACCGCCAAATCTATTTTATTTTCCAGCATTTCCTTTTCAATTTCCTTCACAAACAAGTCCTTTTGCGTAGTTCCCTTTATTTTTGTAAAGTCCCTTAGGTCTTTATCTCCCTTTGTAACTATAACTTTCAGTTCTATTTCCAGCGGATTTTTTTTATCAAATCCTTCAATTTCGCAAAAATTCTCATTTTCTCTTAATTCATCATATTTTTTAATAAGCATTTCCTTCACTTTTTCCGCTTGTGCAAGTGCCAAAATGCTTCCTCTCGTTCCAATAATTATTTTATTTGATTTCATCCATTTTCACCCATCTCAATATTTTTCTGACTTGTATATTTTCTTCTTTTTTCAAGTTTTTCCGCTATTTTTTTCAACTGCTCCTCAATAATGTAAGAATATTTTTCTACAATTTCATCCCGTTTTTCCACATTTTTATTATATTCATCCCAAATATCCTCCAAATGATAAAGCGAAGCATTTTCAAACTCCCCAATGCTTGTTTCAATATCTCTCGGAACGGCTAAATCAAGGAAAAACCGTTTTTTTCCATCATTCAAAATATTTTGAATTTTCGCTGTTTCAAGAATCAAATGTGGTGCAGAAGTGGCACTTATTACAATATCCATATTTTTTATAACATTATATTTCTCATTAAATTCTGCTGTCTGAACGTCTGGATACACTTTCTGCAATTCAATTGACTTTCGTAAACTTCTATTTGTCATTGTCAAATGGCAATTGTTCATTTTGTGAAGAAGTGCAAGAATCGACTGGCTCAAATCTCCCACTCCAATTACAAATATTTTTTTATTTTCAAGGCTCTCAAATTTTGTTCTTATAAATTTTACAGCTATCGAATCAAGTGAAATATTTTTTTCATTTATCTTGCTTTCCGCCCTAAATCTTTTCCCAGTTTCTATCGCCTGATTAAACATTATATTCAAAAATGAAGATGTAATATTTTTGTCAAGAGCGTCAAAATATGCTTTTTTAAGCTGTACAAGAATCTGATCTTCTCCCTTTATTATCGAATCCAGCCCACAAATCACCCGCAGTAAATAATGCACAGCTTCAGCCCCTTTATAGTCCTTCATCTTCTCAATTCTAAAATCTCTCTTTAAACTCTCAATTTCAAATTCCTTGCTAACATCCAAATAAAGCTCTATCCTAAGGCAAGTTTCAACAGCCACATACCCCTTTATAATTCTTTTTTCCAAATATTCCCCTAAAATATGTCTATACCCCTCTTTTACAAACTTTTCCCTTTCTTCCAAACTCAAATTTTTATAACTAAAACTCAGAATATAAAAATTTTTTACTAAATTTTCCTTCATTTTTTTCTCTCTCCGTTTTTTTATTTATTTTTCAGTTGCAGATTTTAAATTTTTTAAAAGAAATTCTTTTAGCGTAGGAAATTTTGTTATATATTTTAAATTTTCAATATTAATTACTATTTTCCCTTCTTTTCTTGAAGAATTTTGATAAATAAAACTTTTTCTGCTTTCACATAATTTTTTTTGATTCAAATTTAAAATTTCTATTGTTTTGATTGCCATTTCATACTCTATTCCATTTTCATATTTTGGAATTATTTCGCCTGTACTAATACTATATTCAAAATAATCTCTAGGATTATATTCAACTGGATTCACAAAATTATCATCCCATTTGTTCCCTTTTGTTGAACCACAAGTTTGATTTTCAAGACAACCAGTCAAAAAATTACTGTAATTATGAAACAACTTTGGAAATTTGTCTTTAGGTTTTATATGCTCAATTTGACTTTTCTCAGCAGAAATCTGTCTTTCACAATAAGGGCAAAAATAATTTCCATCTATTTTCTGCTCATTTTCAAGCATATACTCTTTTAGTTTGCCCTTTATTTCAAAATCAAAATCTTTCCAGCTTTTCGGATTACTTTTCTTTTTAAATTCCGCAAAAAATTTTGGCTCATAGTTTTTATCTATTTTCAGCATTTTTTCTCCCCTTTTTTATTTGCAAATCCATATCCACTAAAAATAAATCCCTATCGTCTTCTCCTAAAATATCTTTTATTTTATTGTATTTTCTCTCAAATTCAGAACTTTCATAATTATCGTTCTTAACCATTTCTTTTACTTGGCTAAGCAGTTTGTACACGCTAGGATTTCTATCTGTTTCAAGCCCCATTATATCTTCCAGTATTCTTTCCACAGTCTGTCCATACGAATTACCAAGTTCTTTCCCAAGTCTAGTCTCTATATTTCCAACTCGATTTTTTATTAATAAAATTATATTCTCTTTTTCCACACTTCCTAAAATATGCGGAGAATGTGTTGCCAAAATTATCTGGTTATTTTTACCAATTTTTTTATAAACATCAACAATTTTCTGTTGCCACTTTGGATGTAATGAAAGTTCTGGTTCATCAATCATAATTATCGAATTTTCAGACTCCAGCATTTTTATCGCCAAAGTCCGTAAAAACAATTGCTTTTCTCCAGAAGAAAGTTCATTTATGCCAAATTTTTTTCCACCAGAATCTGTAAAAATCGGCATACTATTCTCATCTTTCGATATTTCTGAAAGTTTCACATCCAACTCCAAAATTTCAAAAATCCCATTAATTTCCTCAAAAACTTTTTTTCTGACTTGTCCCATCGTTAAATTTTCTTCTTCATTCGCAACTTTTGAAATCCGAGTTGCAATATAGGATGGAATATCCTTAATTTCGTATGAATCTACGATATTAATAAAACTATATTCTTTTTTCAAATTTGTTTGAGCTTTCTTAATTTCCTCAAAATTAATCTCAGTTGGAACATAAATTATTTTGGGAAATATTTTTAATTTTTCAAAACTTCTGCTTATTATTTTTGAATTATAATTTCGATTTTCTGTTTTATTGTATCTGTAATCATAGTTATAAAATTTTATATTTCTCAAGCAATCTGTAAATTCAATATCCTTTTGTGCTTCTTTTTCAACTTCTGTCAATCCTTCACTATTCATAAGACTTTTCAAAACTTCTTTTTCATTTTCTTCATAAAACAATTCCACATTAACAGCTTTGCTTCTAAACATTTCAAACCAATAGCGAATACTTTCCAAAACTCTAGTTTTCCCACTCCCATTAATCCCAGCCAGAACTATCAAATCCAAAACTTTTCCTTCTGACTCAAAATTCAAATCTAAATTTTCAAGTCCGTTATATTCTTCTATGTGAAGATTTTTTATTTTCATTTGTGGTCACTCCTTTCTTTTATCAATTTAGCTTATTTTTCTAATATATATGTTCCGTTTTCAAGATCAATATTTCCATTCTCTAAATTCTTATTCAAGAATTTTGAAATATATGGCTGTAAATTATAAGCAAATTTCATATCATATCCCATACTTATATTTGATGAACGATAAATTATATTATAATATTCTAATGGTGTCTTTAATCCATTTGAATATTCTATATACCCCATTGTTCTAAATTTATTATTTTCTGAATCATAAAATGTGTACATTAAAAATGCCATTTCTTCTGGCGTTATTTTGTTGAGCATATAATTAATAGCTCTTTTTTCTGAATTATTTATTTTATATTTTATTTTTCTATTAAGCCACGAAATAAATCTTATAAAAAAATATGAAGAAGTTACTAAAAAACTTATACTTATATACATTTGATACTTTATTTTTAATTCTTCCAGTTTCAAAAATTCTATATATTTAACTGGCAAAAAAATCATTATGAAACATATAAAAAAAACAATTGCTATTAACTCATTCAGTTTAAATTTTTCTATAATAGATTTTAGTATTAACATTTTTATTCCCCCTAATAATTCAATTCATTTTTTCTAAAACTTATATTCAATTTCTTTCTATTATATTAATCTCCTCCTCACTCAACCCATACAGCTCATAAACCATCCCATCAATCTCTTTATCCGTTTTTGTAATTTCATTGTTTAATGTTTCTGCTTTTGATTTTTCTGCAATGAAATAATCCTCCCAATCAGCTTTTTGCGAAAGGCTTAATTTCACTTTTACTTTTGATAACTCTTTTATAAATTCATCAAAATTCAATAAATACCAATTTTGTAATTTAGTAGAAATTTTTTCTAAACCAAGTTCTCTCATAATCATTCGTTGGAATTTTTGAGATAATTCTTGAAGATTTTTGTTTAAAAATAACATTTTATCAGCTTTTTCGATAAATATCTCTGCATTATCAGGAATTTCTGGTAATGGAAATGGTTTTAAGTAATTTGTTTTAAATACATAATATCCACCTGAATATTCAGAACCTGTATTTTTAATAAAAAACCACATAACTTTCGAATTTAATAAGGCTAGATAAAATTTATCGTCTACATTAAATTTCTTATTTTTCACAAAAGAATAAACTTTAGTATTATGATAAATTTTTCCTTCGCTATCATAAGTCATATTACATCCTAACGAAATTTCTCGTGTCATTATTTTTGAACTATCAAATTTATCAAGATTTTTTGGATAAATATAGGCATACCAATCTTGTCTATTTGACATTTTCCCTTTTTCTCTTCCTTTTATTTCTTTCTCAAAATTTTCCAAGTATTTCTTAGTTAATGGTAAATTATTTTCAATATATTTTATGTCTACAATCTCCATTTTATTATTAATTCTGTGATAAGGAAATAGAACATAATTTTTTATTTCCATATTACAATATTTTGAAACTTCTTTTCCGCCTAATATTGGCTTCACTAATTCCTTCTCAATTTCAAATTCATAATCAAATTTTTTATTATAACCTTTGATTATATTTCCTTCTTCTTTTCCTTCAAAAACATAAACATCGTCTAAACTTGTTGCTATTCCTTGAAATATACTTTTGAAAACTTCTTTGACTGTGTAAGGTTGTTTCTTTAACTTTTTAATTAAATTGTATATTTCTTCAGATTGTAAATCCCAGTTTTTATTACTCAGCAAACTATAATCCATTTTATCCCATTTAAAGGTTTCTGATATTTTATTTGGATTTACTTTTTTAAATAGAATTTTTTCTTTATTTTTTTTGCTCAATGTTACAATACAAGTATATGTAGACGCTTCAGAAAATACAAGTTCAGATCCAAAATGTAACAAACTTTCGACAGCTCTTTTCTCTACAAAAAATTTTCTTATTCCAGAACCAAAATCTGTTACTAAAAATTTATGTGGCAATATAAATGATACTAAACCATTTTTATTTATCAATTTAAACCCTTTTTCCATAAACAAGGCATAAATATCGTATAAGCCTGTTGCTGAAACATAATTTTTTTCATAATATTTTGTTTGTTCAAGATAATTTTCTTTCAACCCTTGCACTCTCACATACGGCGGATTTCCCACAACAACATCAAATCCACCATTTTTAAACACTTGCGGAAACTCCTTCTCCCAATCAAATGCCAATTCTCCAGCAATTTCAATATCATCAATCAATGAATTTCCACATTTTATATTGTTTTCAAGTGTTGCAAGTGTTTTATTTTTATCAGCAGTTTTTAACCATAATGATAATTTGGTGATTTCTACACTTTCCTTATTCAAATCCACTCCAAAAATATTATTTTGCAAGATTTCCTTTGTCGTATCGGAAAATAAATCTTTTGTTCCCGTCAAATCAAAAATTTTATCATTTAAATAATTGTTGTAATTTAATAAATATTCAAAGGCTGTGATTAAAAATGCTCCGCTTCCACAGGCAGGATCTACAATTTTTATATTTTTTACAGCCTCTCTGTATTTTGTCCAAAATTCTATATGCTTTTTATAATTTTTACTGTAAATTCTTTCATCACTTTTTTTACTGCTATATTTTATTTCAAAATCTGCTTCGGAAAGTTCAGGAAGTTTATCTTCGCCTAGCTCTTTTCGTTTGTCGTCAAGCCAGTTTTTTATCGAATTTTCTACAATGTATTTTGTTATATATTTTGGTGTGTAAAAAATACCGTCTTTTTTACGTTTCCCTTTTTTCTTGTCAAATTCTTCCCCATTTAATTCTTTTTTTAAATCCTCTATATCGCTTATAGATTGCTCAAAAATATGCCCCAAGATATTTTCGTTCAGTTCAGAGTCAAAATCATATTCAGATATTTTTTTCATTTCTTCAAAAACTTCATTATCCACATAAAGACTCTCTAAAACATCGTCATTTTTAAATAAGCCTCCGTTAAAATGAGAAATATTTTCCCTCGAATTTCCTAAATTTATCCAATTGCAAAGCATTTTAAAAACTTCAAAAACATCTCCAAAGTTTTTACCTTTTTCTAAAGTCTTGTAAAAAATCTCATTCGGAAGCAAGCCTTTATCTTCACAAAAGCAGATAAATAGAAATCTATCTAATAATTTTTGAACTTTTTCAATTATCGTATTTTCATTTACTGCAGGATTATTTTTTCGCATATTTTCAAAAACGTGTAATCTAATAGCTTTATATTCGTTATAAAATTTCTTCTCAATCTCAGCTTGATTTTTCTGATATTCTTCAGAAAGTTCTATTGTTTTTGCCTTTTTCTTTTCAGTTCCTACCAAAGCATAAAATGAAAGAATATAAATAAATTTCTTAAATTCCAAATCATCTTTTAATTTTTCAAGAAAAAAGACCTGATATTCTGTCATATCATTTGACCTGTAAAGCCGTATTTCCTTATAGTTTGAAACTATAACCCACTGACAGTTCTTTCCGTATTTTGGAGCATAGTTAAAAGCCTGTTCTACAGGCGTTCTTGTATCACTGGTTCTTTTCTGCCTTACATCTAGCGAAACTTTCGCACCTTTCAGTTCAATTACAGCCCTGACATCTTTTTTTCCATCTGCATCAAAAAATCCCAAAACTCCATCAGCCTTCTGCCCATCTAACTTTGTTTTAGTTTCTCTTTCCAAATTCCATTCATTTTTTCCATCCGATTTATTCACAGCTCTCAACACAGTTGTAAAAATATCGTATAAAAATTCTCCTTGAAACTCTTCTTCTTTCGATTTATCCAAAACACCATTTTCAAGATTATTTATCCATTTATTTAGTGCTTTTCTTCTTTCAGAAAAATTATGTTTACTTAAATCGACTTCTTCTTCAGCCTTTTTAGCCAGTATTTTCTGATTAAACAAATTATTCACAGAAATTTTTCACTCCTTATGCTCCATAAATTATTATATACCTACATTCTATTAATTTTTCCATTTTTTGTCAATTCAATTTAATAATAAGATACTCAAACCTATTTAAAATTAAACTATTAAAAATTATATAAATTTAGGGTTTGAGTAAAATAGTCATAACTTTTGAGTTTAGTTTTAAATCAATTTTACTATAAAATAATAGGGAATATCTTATAAATCATAAGAATCCCCATTTAAAATACTAATAAGCATATTTCACAATCTCATCGACTATATCGTCTGTCATTTCGTCTAACACATATTTTTTCTTAATATTAAC
>ERZ773043.521-NODE-521-length-22495-cov-5.969697_pt1 | contig 22495 bp, 21 predicted proteins | sample MGYA00580636_ERZ773043 | MGnify/ENA primary metagenome ERZ773043 (study PRJEB29015, sample SAMEA2737992) | human oral metagenome | biome: human oral; feature: human-associated habitat; material: dental | place: China | collected 2065 ...
GGATCGAGCGCACCAGCGCACAGGCGGCCTGCTCAGCCAGACGTTCGTCGGCGTCCGGCGCCAGCAGGTCGACATAAGCGACGGCGGCCTGGGGCAGGCCGCTGCTACACGCCTGCTCCGCGACCCATTGCGTTTCCGCCAACGCCTGGCTGCGCGCACACTCGGCCTCAATATGCACGGTGGCGACGACGGGCAGGTCGCCCCAGGCGGCGCGCAGATCCGCGGGCAAAAAATTCCGGCAGAGCGGCCGATATTCACCCAAGATGAAGCTGGACGCATCGTAGGCATCGCCCAGCCACGGATACGAAATGCGCGTCAGATCCCACAAATGGTGGTGCGAATCAACGATGGCCTCGGGCAAGGCCTCTTCCGGCAGGCGGTCATTGGGCAGATCGGTCATGGCGTCCGCTCCGGAAAATCAGCGCGCAGCGGCATCAATCGCCTTGATCAGTTCGTCACCGTGCTTGTCGATGAACAGCTTGCGCGTTTCATCCTTGACGATGGCCTTGATGCTCTCAACATCCGGTTTTTCGTTGATTTCCATGCCCTGCTTGCGCAGTTCGGCCAGCGTCGCGGCCTCGTCCTTGGCGTTCAGATTCCGTTGAAAAATGGCCGCAGCGGCCGCTTCTTCCAGCAAAATTTTCTGATACTCCGGCTTGAGTGACTCGAATTTCTTTTTGTTCATGAACACGACCAGCGCCGTGTAGGCATGGCGCGTCAGCGAAAGATATTTCTGCACTTCGAACATCTTGGAGGAAAGCATCACATTGGGCGGGTTCTCATGCCCGTCTACGGCCTTGGTCTCCAGCGCCGAAAATACCTCGGCATAAGGCATCGGCTGCGGCGCCGCGCCCAGTAGCTGGAATGCCTTGATGTGCGCCGGGTTCGGCGTCGTCCGCACTTTCAGCCCCTTGATGTCCTCGGCCTTGTTCACCGGGCGGCGGCTGTTGGCGAGCGAGCGAAAACCAACTTCCCAGAAAGCCAGCCCCTTGATCTGGAAATTGCCCAGCTCATCCAGCAGCGATTTGCCGATGGCTCCGTCCATCACCTTCGCGACATGCTGGGGATTCTCAAAAATATACGGGGTATCCAGCGCATTCAGGCGCGGCACGATGCCCGACAAAAACGGCGTGCCCGTCGCACCGATATCGACCGTTCCGCCGCGTACGCCGGAGACCATTGAAACATCGTTGCCCAGCTGGTTGTTCGGAAAAATCTGGATTTCAACGCCACCCTGCGTGCGTTCCTTGACCTTCTTGGCAAATTCTACGGCGGCGATGTGCTGCGAATCCGAAGTGTTATGCGAATGCGAAAAGCGCAGTTTGACCGGCGCCGCCTGACTCCAGGCGGGGGCAGTCAGCAAACCGAGCGAAACGGCAAAGAAGGCAAATGTCAGTCGTTTTTTCACGGTGAATTCTCCAAGGGTTTGAAACGTTCAGGTTGCGGGAATGCGACGGCGAAATCAACGGCTCATTTCGGCGCCTTGGCGATGGCGGCAAAGAATTCCTTGGCGGTTTCCTCACCGACAATTTTTTGATATTTGGCAACGACGCTCTGCAGTTTTTCACGCATGTGCTGCCGCTCGGCATCGCTGATCTCGTTGACCTGCATTCCTTCCTTGACCAGGGCGGCGCGTGCTTTGGCGTTCAGGTCGCGGCTTGCCTGGCGCTGGAACAGCGTCGCTTCGCGCGCAGTTTCCTGCATCAGCGCCTTGTCCGCATCACTCAGCCTGTCCCAGAATTTCTTCGAGGCGATCAGCACCTGGGCGTCGTAAGCGTGATAAGTCGTCGACAGGTATTTCTGCACCTCGTAAAACTTCTGCGCATAGACAACGGTGAAGGGGTTTTCCTGGGCATCGACCGCCCGGGTTTCAAGCGCACCGAACAGCTCGTTGACCGGCATGGGTACGGCATTCGCCCCCAGCCCGTTGAACAGATCAATGTACATGTTGTTCTGCATCGTGCGCACTTTCAGCCCGGCCATGTCTTCGGCCTTGACGATCGGACGCCGGCTGTTGGTGAAATTACGGAAGCCGTTTTCCCAATAAGCCAGGCCGATTAGGCCGCGTTCGGGCAGCTTCGCCAGAATGCGCTGACCGAACGGCCCGTCGAACACGGCGTCCGCCTGCTTTTCGCTGGCAAAGGAAAACGGCAGGCCGAAGACGCCGAACTCTTTGACCAGATTCGCCAGCGTCGCCGTAGACGGCGCGGTGAATTCCTGGGTGCCGCCGCGCAACGCCGCCTGCATCTGCTGATCACTGCCCAGCTGGGCGGAAGAATAGACCGTAATCTTGATGCGGCCCTTGCTTTTGGCGCCGACCAGCTCGGCGAATTTGCGCGCCCCCAGCGTCTGCGGATGCTCATCGGGCAGCGAGGTGCCGAAACGGGCCTTGATTTCCTGCGCCATGGCTGCGCCCGCGACAAGACACGTGCCTGCGGCAGCAACGAGCAGCGCACTGCGTAGCATCGTCATTCTCAGCATTCCCATGAAACCTCCTGTCGTCGTCAAAATTTCATTGAATCAATGCAACCCATACAAGGCCAGCGCGTTGTCGCAAAACAGCGCCAGCCGTTGCCGGGGAGAAAAGCGGCGGGTGAGCATCTTGAAACCTTGCCAGATGTCCGCCAGCCGCGCAACCAGCGCGTCAACCGGATAATTGCTGGCGAACAGGCAGCGATCGACGCCGAAATCGGCGATCAGCGCGTCGACGACGGGCGCCTGCTGCGCCGGCGTCCACGGCGTAGCGCGCACGCCCAGTCCGGAAATCTTCACGCGGACATTGGCGCAGGAGGCCAGCGGCGCCATCGCCGCGCGCCACTGGCGTAAAGTTTCCGCATCACGAACCGCCGGCAAGCCGGCATGGTTGATGATGATCGTCGTCGCCGGAAAATCGCGCGCCAGCTCGGCCGCTTCCGCCATATGCCACCAGGGCGCTTGCAGCTCGAACATCAGGCCGTAGTGCGCCAGCAGCGCGTATCCGCGGCGCCATGCCAGGCAGCGCATCGAACCGGGCACGTGCCAGCGGCTGGAATATTCCTCCCGCCGGGCACTGCGCGGTTTGTGGCGGACGCTCGGAATAAACCCGCGCAGCGGCGGCTCCGTGTAGGCATGCATCAGGCTTTCGGCGTCATCGCGGTCGAGCCAGATTTGTGCCGCCAACGCCTGCGGCTTTCCGCATCGCTGCGCTAGTGAAAACATCCAGCGTGCCTCGCCGAGTGGTTCGTCCGGCGACCATTCGCCTTCCATCGTCACATGCCGCAGCACGCGGTGGATGCCGCACGCCTGCGCGTAATCCTCCGGCAGAAAATTCCTGCAGATGGCGGCGTAATCGCCGTAGCGGAACGGGATGCGCGGCGTCTGCGTCAGCCAGGGATGGGGGTTGCGCAGATCCCAGAAATGATGGTGCGCGTCGACGATCGGTAAGCGATCTTCGTCGCCGGAAGATAGAAACTCTCGCCGAGCCTCGGCCAGATCCGGAAGCAGGTCGCTCCGCGTCTCCACGATTCTCCCTCCCTGGTTTGCAGTATGTGCCCGCTCGTTCAGGTCACCACACCTGACTTTCCCCTATTGCATGGCATTGCACTTGATGCTTTAGCACAGCATTGACGGACAGCTTGGGCACAGACGCCGCCAGAAAAAATCCGGCGGTCATCTGCCCCATTTCATCATTCCGTCATTCCACGGCTTATTTTGGATGCACCATCTCTTCGGGCTTGACCAGCACGTCAAACTCTTCGCCAGAAAGCAGGCCCAGCTCGATGGCGGTCTCGCGCAGTGATTTGGCGTTCTGGTACGCGGTTTTCGCCACTTTCGCCGCGTTTTCATAGCCGATTTTTCGGTTCAGCGCGGTGACCAGCATCAGCGAGTGATGCAGGAAGTAATCGATCCGCTCCGGCACGGGTTCGATGCCGGCGGCGCAGTTCTCGTTGAAGCTGTTGCAGGCATCGCCGAGCAGGCGGATCGATTGCAGCAGGTTATAAACGATGACCGGCATATAGACGTTCAGCTCGAAATTGCCGGAAGCGCCCGACAGGTTGATGGTGACGTCGTTGCCGAAGACCTGGCAGCAAACCATCGACAGCGCTTCACACTGGGTCGGGTTGACCTTGCCCGGCATGATGGACGAACCCGGTTCATTTTCCGGAATCTTGATTTCGCCGAGGCCGCAGCGCGGGCCGGACGCGAGCCAGCGCACGTCGTTGGCGATTTTGTTGAGGCTGGCGGCAAGCGTTTTCAGCGCGCCGGACGCGAAGACGGCGGCATCGCGCCCGCCGAGCGCTTCGAATTTGTTGGGCGCGGTAACAAACGGCAGGCCGGACAGATCGGCAAGCTGCTTGGCGACTTTGACGGCGTAATCGGGGTGGCTGTTAAGGCCGGTGCCGACGGCGGTGCCGCCGAGCGGCAGTTCATAGAGCCCTTTCAGCGCGTCTTGCAGGCGGGTAAGGCCGTGGTCAAGCTGGCTGACATAGCCGGAAAATTCCTGGCCAAGGGTCAGCGGGGTGGCGTCTTGTAGGTGAGTGCGGCCGATTTTGACGATGCCGGCGAAGGCTTTCGCCTTGGCATCGAGCGTATCACGCAATGCTTTCACGGCCGGAATGAGCAGGCGGTTGATTTCCTGCGCGGCGGCAACATGAATGGCGGCTGGAAAAACGTCATTCGTCGATTGCGCGTGATTGACATGGTCGTTCGGATGCACGGGCTTGTAAGCGGCGAAGCCGGTGCCGGCCAGTTCATTGGCGCGGTTAGCCAATACCTCGTTCATGTTCATGTTCGACTGCGTACCGGAACCGGTTTGCCAGACGACAAGCGGGAATTGCGTATCCAGCTTGCCGGCGAGCACATCATCGGCGGCGCGGACAATCAAATCCGCCTGTTCCGGCTGGATGCGGCCCAGCCCGGCATTCGTCTGTGCAGCGGCCTTCTTGATCAGCGCCAGCGCATAAATCAGCGGTTTAGGCAGCGTTTCGCCGCCAATCTTGAAGTTCTCGACACTACGCTGGGTCTGTGCGCCCCAGTAAGCCTCGGAAGGCACTTGAACTTCACCCATCGTGTCGTGCTCGGTACGGGTACTCATGACGCTCTCCTTAGGATGACGATGTGACAGGATAAAACCGCAGCGCAGTATAAGCAGAGCACAGGCAGAACGCCAGTGTCAGGCGCTTCTCAGACTACTTTGACTGCCTCGCAGATCCCGCTGCGTCGACTTCCGCTGCGGCCATCCGGCGGGCACGGATGGGATCACGCCCCTGCCGGATGTAATTCTGCGTGCGCACATTGACGCGCTCCGCCAGCTCGCGGTCATAGCGCGGATGCTTGGGATCGAGCTGCGGGTAGCGCGCCTGCGTTTCGGCGACCACCGCGTCGAACCGCTCTTTTCTGATCTGCATCGACCGTTCCGCCGCCTCGGCGACAAGCTTCTGGCGCGCCGCCTGGCCGGCCGTCTGCTGTCCAGAGAGCGATGCGTCCTGTGAGTACATAGCCTGCCGCATTTCGACACTGCGTTCATAAAACACCCCAGGCAGCGACAAGATAATAAACAAAAGGAGGTAGCCCAGGCAGCCCATCCAGCTGGCGCCGCCATCCTCACGCAGTTGCGCCAGCGCCTGCCGGCGCGGATAGAGCAGCACCTTTCTGATGCGTTGGCGCGCATGTTCAAAGTAGATGCGGTCAGCGAAGAATCCTATGGGAATAGCGATAGCCGTCCAGAGCTTGTCACTGATGAGGAAACCAAATTTCAATTCGGCGAAGATCTGAATCCAGTCAAAGAGCACCGCCGCCGCGATAGCGATCAGCATGTAGCGCGACATACGCCGATACGCCAGCCATAGGATGCCGCCAAAGAACCCGCCCAAATTGAAACGCCACCCTCCGGCGGCGGCAGGGTCATTGTGAAAACGCTTGAAGGCCGACAGATAACGGCGCATCGCTCTTTCGCGGTGAAACGCCCAGCTTTCGCCCAGCAGCAGGCGCCAGACCAGCGTCAAGATCAGGGCAGCCAAACCGCCGATAAACAGCCAACCGCCTCGGGGAAACAGGAAGCTGACGAGCAACAGAACAAACGCCAGAACATAGCCGGAAAGGCTCTTTTTAAACCGCGCCAGATGTTTTTGATACGTCGCTTCATCCATGCGCGCATCCGCAGACCGGCCGCCGATCACCGCCACATAGTAAGGCTTGATCTGCGACCATTCCGCCAGCTCAATCGCCTCGGGCAGCTCCGTAGCCGACGACCGCGAATAACGCAGCCGGTCGCTCGCGCCATTCTGCGGATTTTCGGCGCTCTGGCTGTGCTGGCGGCGCTTTTGCTGCGTATATTCGGCAACCGCCCTGACGACACTGTCGGGGCAGCCCAGACTTTCCAGTATTTTCAGGCGCTGACCGCCGCGATAACCTTTGCGCTTGAGTTCGGCCGACAAGGCCAGCATCTGTTCAAAGAACAGGCGCGCCGCCTCCGATTCCTTCAATCCCGTGCTGAAAGCGAGCACCTTGTCTGCGCGCCGGCCCACGCCGCGCGCGCCGGCTGCGCCGGAAATTTGTCCTGTCGCCCGCCAGACATCGTATTCCGCGCGCTGCGCCGGATCAGACAGCGTTTTATACGCCGCACCGATTCTCCGGAAGCGTTCCTCCGCCTCGGCCAGGCCTTCTCCCGCATGACGCGAGGGGTGCCAGCGCATCGCCTCGCGGCGATAGGCATTCCGAATTCCAGTCGCGTCCGCATCCGGCGGGACGCCGAGGATTTCGTACCAGTTTTGTGATGCCGCATCGGCCACATCGTCCTCCCTTTTTTCACCTGATTATCCTCGTGAATTTATGCAAGATCAATTGGACGAGGGCATGCGAACGCCCGCCACGCGCTTTTCGGCACGAGGCAGCTCACCAGTCCTGATATTTAGGGCATTCCGAGTATTGAGAGCGTCTGAAGGCGGCGGCGCTGAACCCCTTATAAACAGGGCGTCTCCGGGCATCCTGCCCTGAAGCCCTTTATTTATAAGGGTTCCAGAGGCACCTGCCCGCAAACGCCCTATCCACGCAGGTTTCCGAGGAGGCACTCTAAATCCCTTATATAGCGGCTCGACTTTGCCAAAAGACAAGGCGGCGAGCCGCTGACAGTACGTTTAGTACGGCAAGGCGAAGCCAACGAAGTATTTTGGCAAAGGAAGCCGCTATGGCTTGACTTTGCCGAAGACAAGGCGGTAAGCCGCAGGCAGTACGAGTAGTACGGCAAGGCCAAGCCAACACAGCAACGCCGTATTTTGGCAAAGGAAGACGCTATTTCAGAGTAGCACCCCGCTTTGCTACAGGCACTGAAACGCCAGAATCGCGACGCCAGTCGGCAAGCTTGCCGACAGAAACAGCGGTAAGGGGCGGACGGTCTGGTTAGGAAAAAAGCGTTTGAGAATCGAAAATCCCGCCGGGTTCGGGGCGTTGGCGATAACGGTCAAACCGCCGCCCGTCACCGCACCGGCAACGAGTGCATACTTGAACTGCTCACTGACGCCGGGCACCAGCGAACCAAGGTATGTCAGCGCCGCATTGTCGGTGATGGCCGTCAGTGCCGTGGCAATGTAGTACAGCAAGGTTGGGTTGAGGTCGCTCAGAACGAGTTCCAGCCACCATTGCTGAAAACCACCCAAGGTAATCAGTCCGGCAAGGAAAAAAGCGACAAGCAGCCCTTCCCGGATGTAAAGACGCCCCTGGTAGGCTCGGTAAGCCTCGGCAAAGCCGAGAAAGAAAAGGAACAAGCCGAGGAAAATGACCGGATGGTGGGCAAAGATCACGACACCCGCGAGAAACGCCAGGTGCACAATAATGATGGGGAGGGGAATATTGGGTTTCTGGGCATCATCCGCTTTCATGCTTTTGGCTTTTTCCATCAGTTCATGGCGGAAAATCCAGGTCACGATCGATGCGTTAATTATGACGGCAATGGCGGCTTTCCAGCCAAAATGGGTCAGCATGAACGGCGTATTCCAGCCCCAGGGCGCAGCAACCATCAGTACGGGAGGTGCGGCAAAGTGTGTCAGCGTGCCGCCGATCGAGACATTGACGAAGAGGACGCCAATCGTTGCATAGCGCAGGCGTAGGCTCAATTTCTCGGAAAAACAGGTATCGCTGAGCATCAGCGCCGCCAATGTCATGGCGCCCGGCTCGGTGATGAACGAGCCTGTCATCGGCAGGAAGGAGAGGCAGAGAAAATAGACCGCCAGATTGCTCGGCAGGGGCAATATCTTGGCAATGCCGTTCAGCCAAGACATTACCGCGTGCAAAATCGGCCGACTGGCAGCAACGACCATGATGGCAAGCACAAATAACGGCTCGGTGAAGCTGCGGCTTTCCATATACTTGATGGCGGATTCTGTCCCGCTATATACGGCCATCGAGGAGATCAGAACAAACGCCCAGAAGCCGAAAACCACTTCTACTTCTCCAAGCAGATGAAACAGGCCGGAATGTGTGTGATATCGGTGGGCCAGACGGGTAAAAAAGCTGGCGGAAAACGTATGCAACAGCGCAATGCAGAAAATTACCGCGGCAAAAATGTCGAACAGTGATGGAGCAGTAACCATAATTTCTCCAGATTATATTCATCCATAAAAATCATCCGGCCACATCGGTTCGCCCTGCCGCATTCGTCGCGGCATGCCGCTTGGCTTGTTGTACGCGGGCATCCGTAGATACCGCGCCGCTTTGCCAACCTGATTTCATGGATTGGAATAACTGACCCGATCAACAAAAATGATCGGGTTCCCACTTTGATTCTGACGATATTTCTACATCAGTTCAATGTGGGAAATACGTAAGGAGAAGTCTTTTCGTGCAACAGCGCCCAGTCACCGCCACATATTCTGTTTGAGCGTTACGCTGTTTCTGCAAGGCCGAGCAGCAACTTACGCCGTTTTATTTTTTTGTACTGCCGGGCTTGCGGCCGCGCGCAGGCGCGGGCAGATCGCAGGATAAACGGTAACTTGTACCTTCTATTTTTTTGCCGTTGATAAAGCGCGTCACTTTGCAGCAGATCAGTTCGCCCGATTCGGCAAGCTGCGCAAATGCCGGTTGCAAGCGCGCCATCGGCACATTCAGCGCCTTGGAAATATCGGCATCGAGTTGCTCACCGTTACTTCTCAAGTACTTCAGAATGTTCGCATCCATACGCGCTCCCTGTTCGCAATCGAATTGAATTGGTTTATACATCGTTCGTTGACATCATCATGCATAGATACGACGTACAACGTACAACGTTTCTGCACGATACGCGCCGCTTTCATGCCTGATGCAACGATATGAAATAAAAAACCCGGCCAAGTTACCGGGCTTGTAAGCTTGTAATAATGGCGCATTATACAATAACGACGCGGTTTACGCCGGTTATCTGTCCATTATCAGTGTGCCTGCCGCATTTTCTTTATTCCCCCCGTGCCATCTGGCACTCAGTCACATTGCCCTCCGTGCTCATGGACGTGACCATGAGAAATTTCCTCATCACTGGCCGGACGCACCGCCCTGACTGTACAGGTAAAAATCAGTGCCGTGCCCGCCAACGGGTGGTTGCCGTCGAGAACGACCCTGTCATCGGCAATTTCGGTTACGCGGTAAATCAGCATATCGTCTTCACTCCCGCGTTCGGGAATACCTTCAAACTGCATGCCGACCTGCAATTCCTTGGGAAAACTGCTACGCGGCTCAATCTCGATCAGATCGGCGTCGTATTCACCGAATGCATCATTCGGCTGCATTTTGACGGTCACCGACTCACCAATTTTTTTGCCTTGCAGCGCTTCTTCGATCATGGGAAAAATATCGTCATAGCCGCCATGCAGATAAACGATAGGATCTTTTCCGGCATCGACCAGCGTGCCTTCGGGATCGGTAACGCTGTAATCGAGCGTCACTACGGTATTTTTGATGACCTCTTCATTCATAGTTTCAGCTCCTTGAGGCGATGCAGAATATCCGCAACATGCCCTTTCGGATTGACGCCATATAAAGCGTCAAGCAATGTGCCCTGCTTATCGATGATGAATGTCGAGCGGACAATCCCAAAACGCTTGGGGCCACCCGCTGCCTTCTCTGTTTCATTTGCTTCTTTTTCCTGCCAGACACCGTATTGCCGGCACACACGGCCATCAGCGTCAGAAAGCAACGGGACTGATATGCCGTGCTGGTCGCGGAATTCTGCATGCTTCAGGCAATCGTCGCGGCTGATGCCCAGCGCGACACAGTCATGTTTCTGGAAAGCCTCTTCATGATCTGAAAAATCCGTGGCTTCCAGAATACAGCTCGGCGTGCCATCCTTAGAATAGAAAAAAAGTACGACATTATGTTTGCCGCGAAAATCAGCAAGCCCGACCGGCGCCATGTCCGCATCCGGCAGTGTGAATAACGGTGCGGTGTTTCCGGGTTTCAGCATGCGCTTTCCTTCAGTAAAAGTTGATCGCCGACGGACATTTTATTTCCTGTGTGCTGTTTATTTCATGCGCCACTTTACGCCGCATGCATCAAAGGCTCCGACGTTTGCTGGCGCGGGCAGGCGCACATTACCAGAAAAAGATATGCGCGAAGCTACGTGCTACAGAAAAATCCGTTGAAATAAGGCTTTCTGGACAGACGGCATCAACAACCAAAGCCGGCATACGCGCAATGCTAGGGCTTTACCTCAGTTACCTCAGCAGGCGGCTGACTTGTGCTGCGTTTGACTTGATCTTCTTTTTGACGCGCTTTCGATACGGCGGATGCTGCCGGCCGCTTGTCTGGAATCTGCACGAAAACCTCGTCATCCTTGACCATCCCAAGTTCAAAGCGGGCGCGCTCTTCAATGGCATCGTAACCTTGCTTGAGGTCGCGTACTTCCGCATCAAGGCCCGCATTGCGCAGTTGCAGCTTACGATTAATCTCCTGCTGCGCCCGCAATTGCTGATCGACATCCCAGACGCGCAACCAACTCCCCTTGCCGAACCATAAGGGATATTGCAAAAGCGCAACCAGTACCATCAATGCCAGAGAAAGCCAGCGCACGATACCCCCGGATCAGCCGCGCGCCCGGCTATCGGTTTGAGTGATGGAAAATTGCCGCATGTTATCTGAGGCTATAAAACGCATCACTCCCCGGATAGGTTGCCGTATCGCCAAGATCCTCCTCGATGCGCAACAACTGATTATATTTGGCGATACGATCAGAACGCGACAGCGAACCCGTTTTGATTTGCAGCGCATTCATGCCGACTGCGATATCAGCGATTGTCGTATCCTCGGTCTCGCCCGAACGGTGCGAAACAACGGCCGTGTATCCTGCGCGTTTAGCCATCTCGATGGCGGCAAAGGTCTCCGAAAGCGTACCGATCTGGTTGATCTTGACGAGAATCGAATTGGCAATGCCCTGCTGGATACCATCCTTGAAAATCCGGGTATTGGTAACGAACACATCGTCGCCGACCAGCTGGATGCGTTTGCCCAGACGCTCGGTCAGCAGCTTCCAGCCGCTCCAGTCATCCTCGGCCATGCCATCCTCGATGCTAATGATGGGAAAAGTGTCGGCCAGATTGGCAAGGTAATCGGCAAGCTGCGCAGAAGTTAGCTGCAACCCTTCGCCGGTTAGATGATATTTACCTTCCTTGAAAAATTCCGAGGCCGCACAGTCAAGCCCAAGCAGCACGTCTTCTCCCGGGAAATAGCCGGCCGCTTCGATCGCCTCGACAATTAGCTTCAGGGCTTCGGCATGGCTGGACAGATTGGGCGCAAAACCACCCTCATCGCCGACGGCCGTCGACATCCCCCGCTTATCGATCAGTTTTTTCAGCGTGTGAAATACCTCGGCGCCGCAACGCAGTGCTTCACGGAAGGAGTTCTGACCAATGGGCAGAATCATGAACTCCTGGAAATCAAGATTGTTATTGGCATGCTCGCCGCCGTTGACGATGTTCATCATCGGCACCGGCATCTGCATCGGCCCGGAACCGCCGAAATAGCGGTACAGCGGCAGGCCCGACTCTTCTGCAGCAGCTTTGGCGACAGCGATCGAAACGGCCAGAATGGCATTGGCGCCCAGGCGCGATTTATTTTCCGTGCCATCGAGCTGAACCAGCGTCTGGTCAATGAAAGCCTGTTCCTGCGCATCCAGGCCGATAACCGCCTCAACGATCTCGGTATTGACGTTTTCGACAGCCTGCGTCACGCCTTTGCCGGTATAACGCGCCGCGTCGCCATCACGCAGTTCGACGGCCTCGCGCGTGCCTGTCGAAGCGCCCGAAGGCACTGCCGCGCGGCCCAGAACGCCCGATTCGAGCAGGACATCGCATTCGACGGTAGGATTGCCGCGTGAATCAAGAACTTCACGGGCGACGATATCAACGACTGAACTCATGGCTTTCCTTCATTGGTCAGAATTTTCATTTTCTCTGCCGGAGTTTTTACCAGAACTGCACACTCCCGATCTGCCCGGAACGGGCAAAAATTCCAGTCTTTATCAATGCTCAGTGCATTTCCTCAAAACCATGCGCCTTGACGAGGCCATCAAGCACCGTCACTACGCGCAACAGCGAGGCCATGCGATCAAGCGGCCAGCTGTTGGGTCCGTCAGAAAAGGCTTTTTCCGGACAAGGATGCGTTTCCATGAACAGGCCGGCAATGCCCGTGGCAACAGCGGCACGCGCCAGCACCGGCACAAACTCGCGCTGCCCGCCGGAAGAGCTTCCTTGCCCGCCGGGCAACTGCACCGAGTGCGTAGCGTCAAATACAACCGGACAGCCGGTTTCACGCATAATCGCCAGCGAACGCATGTCAGAAACAAGATTGTTGTAACCGAACGAGGCGCCACGTTCGCAGACCATCAGAGTCTCTGCGCTGCCGTTGGCCTCCCTGGCCTTGGCGACAACGTGCTTCATGTCACCCGGTGCCAGGAACTGCCCTTTCTTGATATTGACCGGCTTACCCGTCGCTGCGACGGCATGGATGAAATCCGTCTGACGGCACAGAAAGGCCGGTGTCTGCAGCACATCGACCACGGAAGCAACTGCCGTAATATCGGCGATTTCATGGACATCGGTCAGAACGGGAACGCCTGTCTGGCGACGAACCTCCTCGAGAATGCGTAGCCCTACCTCAAGTCCGGGGCCACGCGGCGACTGTCCAGAACTGCGATTTGCCTTGTCGTAAGAGGCTTTAAAAATATAAGGCAAGGCAAGCTCGGCACAGATTTCCTTCAGGGTTCCGGCAACGTCGACACAAAGTTCGAGCGATTCAGCCGTGCATGGACCCGCGATAAGGAACAGCGGCCTGTCAAGGCCAACGTCAAAACCACAGAGTTTCATGCGCGCCCTCCACGATTCTGGTAGTCGATGGCCGCACGGACGAATGCTGTAAACAGCGGATGTCCGAGACGCGGTGACGATGTAAATTCCGGGTGGAACTGGCAACCGACAAACCAGGGATGTTGGTCACGCGGCAATTCGATCATTTCGCACAGCTCGGTGCCCGGTGCGCGGCCGGAGACGACCAGCCCCTTGGCCTCGAGTTCGCCAAGCAAGGCATTATTGACTTCATAGCGATGCCGATGGCGTTCGACAATCGTTGGTTGCCCGTAAATTTCGCGCGCCAGCGTCCCTTCACGCAACTGGCAGATTTGGCCGCCCAGACGCATCGTCCCGCCCAGGTCAGAGCGCTCGTCGCGCTTTTCAACTTTGCCGGAAGCATCCTGCCATTCGGTAATCAGACCGATCACCGGGTAAGGTGTCGCCTGGGAAAATTCGGTGCTGTGCGCCCCCTCCATGTCGGCAACATGGCGAGCGTACTCAACGACGGCCAGTTGCATGCCCAGACAGATGCCCAGATACGGAATCTTGTTTTCGCGCGCATGGCGGATTGCAAGAATCTTCCCTTCCGTGCCGCGCCGGCCGAATCCGCCGGGAACGAGGATAGCGTCCATACCATCTAGCAGACGACATCCCGCGCGTTCGATTTCTTCAGAATCAATGTAGTGAATCTTAACCTTGCTGCGCGTATTCATTCCAGCATGCGACAAGGCTTCAATCAGCGACTTATAGGATTCGGTCAGATCGACGTACTTGCCGACGAAGGCGATATTGAGCGTACGCTCCGGATTTTCCAGCGCCTCAACCAGCCGCTTCCATACCGAGAGATCGGCGGCTTTGGCGAGAATATGCAGCTTGTGGCAGACGATTTCATCAAGCATCTGATTGTGCAGCATCGCCGGAATTTTGTAGATTGAATCGGCATCCAGACACTCGATCACCGCCTCAGGCTGCACGTTACAGAACAGCGCAATTTTTTCTTTCTCGCTTGCGGGTACCGGACGCTCGGTACGGCACAGCAACACATCCGGCTGTATGCCGATCTCGCGCAGTTCCTTGACCGAGTGCTGTGTTGGCTTGGTCTTGAGTTCCCCGGCCGTTGGAATATACGGCAGCAGGGTCAAATGGATATAACAGGCGTTGTCGCGCCCTTCTTCCAGCCCCATCTGACGAATCGCTTCCAGGAAAGGCAGGGATTCGATATCACCGACTGTGCCACCTACCTCAATGATCGCCACCTCAGCGCCTTCTGCACCCAAGCGGATATGCGCCTTGATTTCGTCGGTGACGTGCGGAATCACCTGCACTGTCTTGCCAAGATATTCGCCGCGCCGCTCCTTCTTGATGACTGATTCGTAAATCTGACCAGTCGTGAAGTTGTTGCGCTTACTCATTTTGACGCTGGTAAAGCGCTCATAGTGCCCGAGATCCAGATCGGTTTCGGCGCCATCCTCCGTCACGAACACTTCCCCGTGCTGGAAGGGACTCATGGTGCCGGGATCAACGTTGATATAAGGATCGAGCTTGAGATGCGTGATTTTGATGCCGCGTGATTCGAGAATCGCACCCAGGGACGCCGCGGCGATGCCCTTGCCCAGCGAGGACACGACGCCACCGGTCACAAAAACGTATTTAGTCATGGAAATGCTCAGCAGCGGGAAAGCCCGATTGTAGCCGAAACGCCTGCTACCCAGAAATCAATCAGAAAAATTAATCCTACGGGATATGCGACTACGGATGATGCGCATTCTGCGTAGACTGGTTATCCGAGATCCCCTTCGATGCCAAAAAAGCGGCTGTTAACGAAACCGGCCTTGCCAAAGCAAGGCCGGAAAAAACAACACGCCGCGTAAGCGGTCTGCCAAACTACAGGCGATTGGCGTAATACTCGACCACCTGCTTGAGGTCAATCGGAAACGGCGCTTCGTCGGCGGATGGCGTCCGGGCAATGGTTGCCGTGTGCGCTTGTTCGTCAAAGCTGATCCACTCGGGACGGCGCAGCGCCGGCTCGGCCAGTGTTTCCGTCACCATGGGAATGCGCTGACCGCGTTCGCTCAGTGAAATGACATCGCCCGGCTTGACGCGCGCAGAGGGAATATCGACCCGGCGGCCATTGAGCCGAATATGTCCATGACGAACGAGTTGACGCGCCGCAATACCGGTCGGTGCAAAACCGGCGCGGAACACGACATTGTCGAGACGACGTTCGGCCAGCTCAATTAATTTTTCGCCGGTCGGATCTTTCGAGCGTTCTGCTTCTACAATCAGACGGCGCAGCTGTTTTTCACCCAGGCCATAGTTATAGCGAATCTTCTGCTTTTCCTGGAGTTGCGCGCCGAATTCTGATTTTTTGCGCATCTTGCCACCATGCTGGCCGGGCGGATGCGGGCGTTTTTCAATCGATTTGCGCGATAGGCCAGGCAATTCGACGCCCAGGGCGCGCATAACTTTGAGGCGTGGTCCGGTGTAACGGGACATAGTCTGAATTTCCTTGTCAAATTAAAAAGGTAAATACAAAACAGTACAGGCAAATTCTCCTGCAGCCGCCAGCCGCACCGGGGAGGATTCCGGTGCAGCCGAGGTGCCGCCACGACCACGAAGCCCGGCAACACAAGGGAGAAAGTGCGATTGTAACGTCAACCTGAGCACAATGAAAAATGCAAAAGCGCTTCAGCGTTTGATCAGTGGCGACAAAGCGCAACATCATTGCAGGAAAAATCAACGCGAATCAACGGGAATCAACGCGACCGGCGCCTCGCACTCACCCAAACCACTGGCAATGAGACAACCCGGGCACAGCGCTTTTTCGGCAGTTTCACTGTATGATTGATATCAATCTTCACGCAGATACGCCAATCCCCCATGAAAACCGACCGTCCCGCTTTCGCCTTTGGGCGCCGCTTTGCCGTCGTGCTGCTGGTCGCCGTATTGATTGCTGGTCTCGGTTTTTGCAGAAAAACGGAGGATATCGACGCAACGGAAATGGTGCTAGCAGGCGAGACACCGCTTGCCAAAGCGGCTGCCCACGGTGATATTAAGGCAATCGGCAAGCTGATTGACGATGGCGCTGAAGTCGACGCCAAGGATACGCTCGGCAGAACCCCCCTGCATATCGCCGCCTTTTACGGTAACAGCCGCACCAGCGCTTTCCTGATTTCCAAGGGCGCCGATGTTAACGCCCAGGATCGAATTGGCATGACACCACTGCACGTTGCCGTCATTTCTGGTGGAATACGTGAAGTGGAAGCGCTGCTCGAAGAAAAGGCCGACATCAACCTCAGGACGGCGGCAAATCAAACTGTCCTGCATTTATCCGCCGCGACAGGACAACCCAAGCTAACCCGGCTTTTACTCGATAGGGGCGCTGACCCCAACAGCGAAGACGGCAAGGGCAAAAACCCACTCTTTTACGCTGTCCAGAACAGTCATCCCCAGACGGCTGCCGTCATTCGTCAGGCGATTTCCGGAGACACAAAAAAGGCCGTAAAAAGAAAGGCCGAAAAAGAGAGAACCGAAAAAACCGATATGCAGAAAAGCGATACACCCGCCATGCCGCCCACTGCCACTGTTTTGCCGGAATCCTTCGCTGCATCTCCTGAAAATCCCGTAGATTCCGAGATTCCTGAACCGTCAATTGTTCTGCCTCAACTCCCCGCCCCACCGGCGCCAGCTCCCGACACTTCGGAATAAATTGGGCGCGCGATACATTGACCCCCTTGGCATCCGTCTCGACCTACGAAGCCAGTGCCTGTCTACGACGCCATATGATGATTAAGCCCTGATGTTCGACATCGCCGAGATCGGGAAGCCTCTTGATCCCTCTTCTTTTTCGTCTTCCCCACCGGCTTCATTCCCGGCCATGGGTAACCCTGGTAACACGCGGAAATCACTACCGCCAGGCAGTGGATAAATATGCCTGCGTGCCTTGCCAGGCTGATCTTTATTGCACGCTGGCTGGCACGTCCTGCACTTCGGGAAATATCCCTCGGCATCTTGTCAGGGTGCTGCCCATTGCTGCCGGGCCGTGTTTCATCGACTGGTTCTGCGCCTACCCGGCTTCGGTACGCTGCCCATCTCCCGTCGATTATGTTCGACAACATAAAGCCACTGCGGCCGATACTCGCCTTTGGAGATGCCATGATTGAACCGATGGCGGTCATTCCCGTCATCGTCACGCCCATACGATTTGTGCTTTTGCCGTAGCCGTGGTCACGCCCGGCAATGCTACCGCCTTCACGCCGCCTTCATTCTCCTTTCACTGATACTGGCTCTGCATCCGCAGTAAAACTGGCACAAGACGACATGGCCTGACGTGATGCCCACCCCGCCCCACAAAATTCAGAAAAAAACCACCCCGCCGTTAATCTGCACAATTTCGCCGGTGACGAAAGCCGAGCGCGCCGAGCTGAGGAACAGCACGCTTTGCGCCACATCGTCAGGCGCGCCTTCACAGCCCAACGGCGTAGCCTCGACAACTGCCTGACGCCCTTGCGGGGTATTGAAGCGCTCGTGAAAACGCGTGGCAATCAGCCCGGGGGCGACGCCGTTGACGCGGATACCGAGCGGCCCACCCTCTTTCGCCAATGCACGGGTATAAGCCACGATGGCGCCTTTTGCCGCCGCATAGGCGGCCGCACCCGGCCCCGCGCCATTGAAAGCGGCCAGTGACGCCATCGTCACGATAGCGCCTTGGCGATGCGGCGCCATGCGCTGAAATGCCGCCCGCGCCGTCAGAAAAGTACTCGTCAGATTGACGTCGATGACTTCGCGCCAGAAATCAAGCGTCATTTCTACCGTCGGACGACGTCCGATGATGCCGCCTGCGTTGGCAAATACCGCATCGAGCGCACCCAGTTCGCCTTCGGCCTGCTCGAATACTTTTTCCACCTCATTTTCCCGTGTCAGATCGGCCCGAATAGCCAGCGCCCGGCCGCCTGCGGCCTGAATGTCGCGCACCACGCCGGCAGCCTCCTCCGCGCTGGTAATGTACGTCAGCGCCACCGCCGCCCCTTCTTTTGCATAGGCCAGCGCCGCCGCCTTGCCAATACCTGATCCGCCGCCCGTGACCAGAACCGTTTTCGATGCGAATTCCATAGTTGCCTCCTCCTGTGTGTTCATGTTTTCACATGCTCACGCTTGGTCAGAAAGCGCTTTACTTTCCAGCGTAGTGTCAAACCGATCAATAGGCGGCCACGGATTGGTGTCCGCTAACGGCTGCCGGAAAATAGTCCCAGTTCCCGCAAGCGATCGGTCATTTCTGCCGCCATACGCGCGTAACCCTGGGCATTGGGGTGAATCGGGTCGGCACGCAATTCCGCCCGGCCGAGCACACCGGAAAAAACATCGGCAATGACGGGGATTTTTTCCTCTTTGCCCAATGCCTGATAAATCGGCGAATCCGCCGGTTTTCCTACGGCGCTCATCAGGGAAAATGCCGGCACGGCAACCAGAACAACCGTAGCGCCCTGCTGGCGAATTTCGCGCAGCATCTGCCGAATGTCTTCCTTGACCGATTCATCTGGCCGGCGGCGCAAAAAGTCATTACCGCCGATTTCCACGATCACCAAATCGGGGCGGTGTTCGGCCAGTAACGCCGGCAGGCGGTTTTTACCGGCTTCTGCCGTATCGCCCGGAACGCCGGCGTTGATCACGCGCCAGCCGGTTCGTGCGGCGATCAGCGACGGCCAGTCTTCGCCGGGCGCGGCGCCGGTGCCGAACGTGACGCTATCGCCAAAGGCAAGCACCGTTTTGCCGGGGGCGATCGCGGCCAGTTTGACGGATTTTCCACACGCGGCCAGTAATGTGGAAGCGGCAATGAGGCCGAGCACACGTCGTCGAGTCACATTCATCGGATTTCCTCCTCTCCCGTTCTTCACCAAGGCATGCCTTCAGAATGCAAATACATGCTTGATACGCAACGTTTTTTTATCTTTGATCAGGGTAAGCAGCCGGTCGATGTTGGGATGTTTGCCGGGATGCGCGCGGGCGTCCGCAACATGTTCTGCAAACAAATCCAGCCCTTTGCGCGCGGCTTCCGGCGTAATCGCGCCATATGTTTGCGCCAGATGGTTGTAGATTGCCAGCGCCCCCTGGCTGCCGGGTTTATTTTCGACACGCGCCACGGCATCGCCTTCGGCGTCAAACAGATCAATGGCAGCCAAATGCGAAATACCCGGCAGTTTTTTGAGATTGGCCGCGAAACTGGCAGCAGATGCGGCCGCCGCTTCGTCGTCCATCTTTTCGCCGGCTACCGACGCAGGTAGATCGGGCGATTCCGGCGATGTTGGCGTTTCTGACGGTTTTGGTATTTCAGACATGCGCGCTTCCTCCGTCAAATACGCTGCGCCAGTTCGACCGCCTTGCCAAGATAGGTCTGCGGTGTCAGTGCCAGGAGTTCCGCCTTGGCCGCATCGGGAATCTCCAGCGTGCGGACGAATGCCTGCATATCTTCGCGCGAAACGCGCTGGCCGCGCGTCAGCGCCTTGAGTTTTTCGTAGGGGTTGACCACGCCGTAACGCCGCATCACCGTCTGGATGGGTTCGGCCAGCAGTTCCCAGTTGGCGTCGAGGTCGGCATTCAGGCGCTCGGCATCCGCCTCCAGCTTGCCCAGGCCGCGCAGCAGTGAATCGTAGGCCAATAGCGCGTAGCCAAACGCCACGCCCATGTTGCGCAGCACCGTCGAGTCGGTTAGATCGCGCTGCCAGCGCGAGATCGGCAGTTTTTCCGATAGATGCCGCAACAGTGCGTTGGACAGGCCGAGATTGCCTTCCGAATTTTCAAAATCAATCGGGTTGACTTTGTGCGGCATCGTTGAGGAACCGATCTCGCCGGCTTTTAGCTTCTGCCGGAACAGGCCCAGCGAGATATAGCCCCAGACGTCGCGATCAAAGTCGATCAGAATCGTATTGACACGGACGAAGGCGTCGAACAGCTCGGCCAGGGCATCGTGCGGTTCGATCTGGATGGTGTAAGGATTAAATTCCAAGCCCAGCCCCTCGACGAAACGGCGCGCAAAGCTTTCCCAGTCAAAGTCCGGATACGCCGCCAGATGCGCGTTGTAATTGCCGACCGCGCCGTTGATTTTGCCCAGCAGGCGGATATCCGCAATATGCCTGCGCGCGCGATCGAGCCGGGCAACGACGTTGGCGATTTCCTTGCCGAGTGTCGTCGGCGTGGCCGGTTGCCCATGGGTACGCGACATCATCGGCAGGGCGGCATGCATATGCGCCAGGTCGCGCATACGTTCGATAACGCGGTCGAGCGCCGGCAACAACACTTCGTCGCGTGCCGACTTGAGCATCAGCGCATGCGAGAGATTGTTGATGTCTTCCGAAGTACAGGCGAAGTGAATAAATTCGCCAACGCGCATCACTTCAGGAGTATCGGCCAAGGCTTTTTTGATCCAGTATTCCAGCGCCTTGACGTCGTGATTGGTCTCTGCCTCGATCGCCTTGACCTCGACGGCCTGGGCAGGAGAAAACCCGGCAACCAGGGCATCAAGCGCTGCGCTGGTTTGTGCCGAAAAGGGCAGGATCTCGCCGAAATGCGGCTCAGCCGCCAACGCTTTGAGCCAGCCGATTTCAACTTCCAGCCGCCGGCGAATCAGGCCATATTCGGAAAACTGCGCACGCAGCGCATTAACCCGGCCAGCATAACGGCCATCCAGCGGCGACAGCGCAACAATGGGTTCAAAAGACATTTCGGACATCTCGTATTCCTGTATTCCTGTCATTTTTGTCAAAACACAAGGCAGCGGCCCGGTGCGAAGCGCATCTGCCACCGATCGAACGGTGCGGTTCCGACGCCATTCTACCTGAGTACCTGAGCGGAAACGGTGGCGGCCGCGCACGTGCGTCCGGAAAAATTGTGTAGCATCAGCGACCTGTATTGGCGTGAAATTTGTGCACTATTTCACACTATTGAGCAGCATCCTTGCGGCCGATGCTATAATCGACCGCGTTATTTTGCCCCCTCACGCTAAAAGATGAAGCTTGTTGGCACGCTTACCAGCCCCTTTGTTCGCAAGGTACGAGTCGTTCTCGCCGAGAAGAAGATCGATTACGAATTTGTCATCGATTCGCCGTGGGACGCAACGTCCGGCGTTCCGGACATCAATCCGCTCGGCAAGGTTCCTGTCCTGATTCTCGACGATTCGACCGTGCTGTTCGATTCGGGCGTGATCGTCGAATACATCGACAGCGTTGCCCCGAACAACAAGCTGATGCCCGAATCCAATCGCGAGCGCGCCGAAGTCAAGCGCTGGGCCGCTCTGGCTGACGGCATCTGCGATGCGGCGGCGCAGATTTTCCTTGAACGCAAGCGCCCGTCTCTCCAGCGCAGCCAGGAATGGATCGACCGCCAGTACGGCAAGATCGCCCGCGGCTGCGAATACATGTCGAACGACCTGGGGAACGGCGCTTATTGCATCGGCAAGCAGTACACGCTGGGGGATGTCAGCATCGGCTGTGCGCTGGGCTATCTCGAATTCCGCCTGCCTGAAGTCAACTGGCGTGAACGGTACGCCAACCTCGCCCGGCTTTACGACAAGCTGATGCAGCGCCCGGCCTTCATCGACACCGTGCCGCAAGCCTGATCGGCGCCGGCCGGCGGCCACACGCAGCACATTCATCGACAGTCGCCTCTGGAGCCCGTGTAAACAGGGCATCTCAGAGCACATGCTCCGAAACCCGCGTGGATAGGGCGTTTCCGGCCGCCTACCTGGAGATACGCTATTTATAAGGGTTTCACGGCATACCCTTCGGAAATGCCCTAAATACGCGGGCTTGCGGGCAGCTCTTTTGGGGAAAGCGTAACGGAGCCGTAGCGTCGGCAGTCAATGGTTTTTTTAATTTTCCCCCTGTGGAGGAGATGCCCCGAAGTAGCAGAGAGGGCTGAGCGCTTTCTATTTCAGACAAAATCTGATTCTGCCCACTGTTCTCTTTCTATCCCTTTGCCCTTTCTCCAAACCGCTCGCCTACAGTGAGAGGCTTTTTGGGCGCCTCTGGAGCCCGCGTAAACAGGGCATCTCAGAGCACATGCTCCGGAACCCGCGTGGATAGGGCGTTTTCGGGCGCCTGCCTGGAGATGCCCTGTTTATAAGGGTTGCAGGGGGTTGGTCGGGCACGGTGTTCCAGTTTATGTTTTTTGATGCCCTGAACCCCTTGTATTTAAAGGGCCTCAGAGCAATTTAT
>ERZ773043.522-NODE-522-length-22485-cov-36.428266_pt1 | contig 22485 bp, 18 predicted proteins | sample MGYA00580636_ERZ773043 | MGnify/ENA primary metagenome ERZ773043 (study PRJEB29015, sample SAMEA2737992) | human oral metagenome | biome: human oral; feature: human-associated habitat; material: dental | place: China | collected 2065 ...
CGGCCGTTGGAGAGGCGGCCTTGGCCGACTGCGTCCCCCTGGGCCCCTTGGTCTCCCTGGATCCTCTGGCGGTCCCCTTGGCCCCTTTGCCCGGGCGGCCCGCGTCCGCAGAACGCTTGGTCCTGCCCGCGGGCGCACCACCCGCCGGACGCGAGGCCCCGGAGGTGCGGGCGCTCGAGGTGGAACGGTGCGCGCGACCGGAGCCCGCGCCGGAGGACGACCGGGCGGCGCCCGTTCGACGCTTCTTCTTGCGCGGCGGAGTGCCGCCTCCCTTTCGTCCCTTTGCCATACGAACGACTGTACCGGTGCTACCCGTTCCGTCCTGCTCGCCCCCGCCGAAGCGAAGTGAAGTTTTTGCAGAAGCTCCGCAGCCGCGGGCCGCGCGTCTCGCTGAGCCGGATTCCTCGCTGTTCTCCGACTCAGATGGAAGCGCGCATGAGGGCGCGGACGCGGGTCAGGCCGGCGTCGGTAGCCAGCTCGTCGCGCAGCTCGGGGTGGTCGGAGTAGACGTCGATCACGTGCTGGAGCTGGGTGTACCCCGTAGTGAACGCGTCTATGGGCAGGCGGGCCAGACCGGCATCAGGATCGAGAAGATGGCCGATGAGTATGTGGCCTGATCGTGTGGAGGCGCCGACGACGCAGGGGCGGCCGTCCCACCGGAATACTGTTTCGTGCCGGGTTCCCGGCGCGATGCGGAAGTCTTCGGGAGTGAGGATGATTTCCGGGCCCGAGTGCGGTCGTCCGGTGTTGCGCCAGACTGTCAGGGCCAAGGCGAAGCACACGGCTGCGGCGAGTACGGAGGGGATGCGGAACTGCTCCTCGGAGGGGCGGGCGGTGACGGTAAGTGCGAAGCAGACGAATGAAATGAGAGCGAGTGTTCCTGCGCCGAGGCGCGTGAGTAGCGGGGCGAGCCAGAAGGATGGCAGCTCGATGCCGTTGCGGCCGGTGGCCCAGTGCCGATCGGCACGGTCCAAGGGGATCTGGAAGACCCGCAGGACGGCGGCCCGCAGCAGCATGAGGATGAAAACGACGACGAGGAGGGCGATCATTGTCGTCTCCCGGCCGCTGATGGCGATCGCTACGAGGCCGGCGAGAGCCCCGAGTGCCCACAGGATGGCGCGACGAGGAGCACCGGATCTTCTGCGGTCAGCCGCCTCGCAATCGAGGGTCCGGGGCGCTTGCGGTTCTGGCCGCATGGGTGGCGTGGGCCGCAGAGTCCTCTCGATCCGCCAGACGGGAGTGCGCATGAGGGCGCGGACGCGAGTCAGGCCGGCGTCGTCGGCGAGCTCGCGGCGCAGCTCGGGGTGGGTGGTGTAGAACTCGACTACTCGTTGGAGCTGGACGTAGCCCAGGGGAATGGGGGCCATGCGAACCGCAGTGAGTGCGGACCCGGAGGCGGTCAGGATGAGGGCGGAGCCTGATCTGGAGGCGCCGACGACGCGAGGGCCGTCCTGCCACATGAATGCGTTCTCGTGGCGGGTGCCCGGCGACACGCGGAACCCCTCGGGGGTGAGAGTGATCCCCGCTCCCAGGCGCGGCCGCGGGGTCCTCGACCAGATCACGACTGCGATCACGAGACAGGCCGTCGCAATGCAGAGAGACTGAACAGGATAATCCTCATCAATAGACCGATCAGAAAGAACAAGATAATAAACAAGAAGACCAAGCAGGGCGAAGAGCAGCGCACCGATCTGTCTAGCCAGAGGGAACGGCCAGAACCCGGGCAACGCGATTCCTCCCGCATCTCGCACCCAGCGCCGAGGCGCTCGCGCTATCGGAATATCGACCATCCAGAGAATCAGCACATGAAGCAGAATTATAAGAATAATAGCAGGACACAATAACGTGAGCGCAGTATTCTGACCGGCGGTATCATATGTGAACAGGGGAAGCGCGGCGATTATGATATAGAGCAGGATGCGTAGAGGGGCGTTGGCGTTCTTGCGATCCGCCTTCTCGCAACTAAGGGCTCCGGACGGCACCGGCGGCCGAGACGCCTCTGAAAGAGGTTCCAGATCAGAGCTTTCCCGGGCATCGGGAGGGATCGGCCGGTCATTCATTGCAGGCGGGACGATATCGGCGGAGACGAGCGTCTCGTGCGGTTCGCGCTCGTGTCCCGCGGAAATTCTGAGGAGCTGATGGGCGGCAGCTCCTCCTCGACCCGCCAGATCGGGGTGTACATGAGGAGGCGGACACGCTCCAGGCCGGCGTCGGTGGCGAGCTCGTCGCGCAGCTCGGGGTGGGCGGAGTAGAACTCGACCACCCGCTGGAGCTGGACGTAGCCGAGCGGGATGGGGACTATGGGAAAGCTCGCCGGGCGGCCTCGGCTCCTGGTGATTACGGCACGTGGAAAATGACGGCCGAGTCGCCCCTCGACGACAGGATCCAGCTCCCAGGGAATGTATTCGCGATGACGACCACCCGGCCACAGCCACATTCCATTGGGCTCAAGGATCAGCTCAGGATTTCGCGGAGGATTCACCGGCATGAACGCCCACATCAGCAAGGCGGCGGCGAGCAGTCCTAGAGCGAGCCGCATCGACCTGGTTACGTCGGAATGGATGGCGCCTGGAGGAAATGGCATCCGTAATGCGAGCGCAACACCGATCGTGAGCGTCAGAGGGGGCATCTGCTCCCACAGGAGGAAGCCCCGGCACGGCCCGAATTCGACCGCGCCGTCGCCCCGACGCCACCGGCTGGGAGATTCACGAATCCGGCTGCACAGCACGAACCTGCCCGCACCGGATAGAACCAGGCTCAGGCCCGCCGAAACAACCAAGACGACATTCGGCGTGATCGAGTACACGAACGCGAGGAGGATGAAGCCCAGCATCATACTACCGCCGATCACCACCCCCACCCACGCCTCAACCCTCCGATCACGGTCAGCGCGATCGCAGGTGTAGACCTTCCGCGTTGGCGCCTGGCGCCAACCAGCATCGACGTCGATCACAGCATCTTCCAGCTATCCTTGACCCAGTCTGCGGCATCGCCGACGCCTTCGGTCAAGGACTCCCATCCGTCCGCCACCGTATCAGCAGTCCAGTCCTTGGCGTCGACAAGACCTTCGTCGATCTTATCCCGAGTCTCTTGCGACACCCATGTTTCATACGCATAGCTAGTACCTGCTGCGACTGCAGGTCCCACCACGACGCCAGCAGGGCCGGCCATCTCTCCGGCGATCGCCCCAGTAGTAGCCGTTAGAATTGTTTCACTGGGCGACTCGCCATTAGCAAGATCGGCGCCCGCGAAGCCGAGAGTGATCGCAACACTCCCGAAATCTCTTGCGAACTTTCCGAAGCCCTCTATGGTGTCGGCAGTTTTACTGAGCTTACCGGAGTCACCTTTGCCTCTTTTCTTGCTGATAGCCGTATCGCTCGGCCGCGCACTGCGCGCATGAACCTGTGGATTTTTCGATGAGTCTTGTGCCGCCCTTATAGCCGCCTGTTCGGCTGCGCTTCGCAAAATATTGACCGTGGGAATATAATTGTTGTTCACTAGAGTGCCGTAACCTGCATCAAGACAGGACGCGAGAAGTGCTTTTACGCCGGTTATAGCGGAATTGTCGAGGACATCGGACTCCGTGGTCACGAGGTTCTCATCAATCCAGTCGTTGAGTTTGACAAAAGTTGCGTTAACCTTAGCGCGAACCTTCTCGAAATGCGTCACCTTACGACAGTACGCGTCATAGGCTTCGTCCGCCTCATACCATGCGTTCTTCTCATCCTTGGTGGCACCCTTAGGAAGATCCCCTGGGTCAGAAACAGCTTCGGGGTAGTGGATAATATTGCCATCCACGTCCAGATCATAACCCCTCGCAATTTCGAGGTGATCGTTCATATCGTCCTTGCGCCAGGAGAGCTGGTCGGCGAAGGATCGGACGGTATCGGCGGCGCTTTTAGCACGATTATAGGCGTCGTCGGCAGCAGTTGATAGATCGTTGGAGAAGGCTGTCACAGCCGAGGCCAGCTCGCCAGACAGACTGCCATTCGCCTGAGTGGCGTTATTGGTGAACATTAGCCTGCCATCACGGAGATTATCCCGCAGGTCCTCCAGCCAGGAGGCGGCTCCATCAACGGACTCCACACTTCCGGGAATCGTCACATCGATATCGCCCGAACCTGCAGAGGCGTCGTCGCTCATGGCATCTCCTGTTCCATCCTGCGGAAGGTCTGAGCCGCGTCTTCATCAACACCAGTAACCAGGTCGATCGCGGACTCCATATTCTCTCCGCCCAGAGCCGCGGCCTGGGCCAGCGTGCCAGTGTCGTCCGCAAGCTGAGCGATCATATTCTCAATGTACTGCGTACCTTCGCCGCCATCGACCTCGGACGGAATAGTGCTCGCATCCTCTTCCAGGTCGTGCTGCGCAGTGTAGAAACGCGCCTTGATGTATGTTGCGGCATCGTACTCGAATTGGAGATCACTGCTCATCTGCTGCCTCACCCTTTGCCTGGCGCCACAGCTCGCGCGGCATTGGCACATCCAGATAAATCACGTCGTAAGACTGAACTCCGCCCAGCTCGTCCAGCTGCTCCGTGCGGTACAGCACCCACGGCTGGTGTGGTCCCATACATGTCGCCAAACGGTCCAGAGCCGTGTAGGCCAGCAGCGCTACACGGCCATCGCGCATATGACGCAGCTCGACCTCAGCACCCCACTTGCTAGAGGCGCCGGTGGAGGGCAGGTACAGTACGGGCGGGATAATCGGGTGCTTGTCGGTCTCGGTCGTATGTACAGGGGGAGACGACATATTTGCAGGTTATGCAACTCTCCGCAGCATGTCCAGGGGCCAACGAGCAGCAGCTTCCGATCAGGCGCCCCACCCACAGCGTCGTGCTCAGGAGCGCCCCAGAACTACCTTCCTCTCCCTCTTACAATGACGAGGCCGCAGTCCGACGACACCACGAGCTCCGTGACGAGGAACCATCCACCTTCTGACTCGGTCTGTGCGTGTTCGACATCGAGAATACTGTCAGCCTTATCCTCAGGAACGGCATTAAAAGCACAGTCTTCAGGAACGTATTGCTGCAGATCGGAGTAGATCGCCGGCAGCAGACCCGCGAGACCGGACGAAGCCTCCTGAAGAGCGCCAGCGCTATCGGGTTCCACGCTGACAACGGCGTGAAACCAGTACCTGGGATCCTGATCGGGAAGCACCTCGCGCGGCTTCTCCTCCCGCTGGCCCACCCAGTGAGCGGCCGAAGCGTGAAGACCGGGCATACGTCTAGTGGTCACAGCCTCAAGATCCGTCTTGACCTCCAGCTTCTCGGGAACGTACTCACTGAATTCGGCGAAACGCTTGTCCTTGGGCTTCCCACCCCAGGGCAGAGAACACCCTGTCACAGCTAACACAGCACACATCATTGTCCCGATAAGAGCACGCCGCCCCCGATTCCCCATTGTGTCTCTCCTTATTCACCCGGATTCACCCGGATTCACCCGGATTCACCCGGATTCACCCGGCGACGCGACAGACGTAGACAAGTCTGTCGGCAACGGCAACGGCAACGGCAACGGCACCATATTTATGCGAACAGGGCCTACAGTCAGGATTAATATTTCTTATACTTCCGTCCATCGGGATACCAGTTCACCGGATCATTCCGAGAGATATCATCATTGGAGTCTTTCTTCGGATCAATCCCGGCCTCTGCTCGCGGCTGCCGAACGCCGTCATCACCCCCCTCGCCAGTCGCCCCGATCTCTGGATCCGTCGCGGCCCGAACTTTGCCCGTCTTCGGAAGTGTCTGTGTCACCCGCCATCATCTGCTCTGCTTACTGGGTAGGGGGCGCCCAGGCCAGCTGGAGCGCTTGGACCCCGTGGTCGCGGCTGATGAGGCGCGCCCGTCCCGGCGGTCCGGGAATCGGCTTCTGCCGCCCGAGCAGCGGCCCCTCGTCGGGACTTCCGGGCAGCATGATGCCGGGCGTCGACAGGTCATTGAGCGTCTGGGTGATGGGCTCGAACATGGCGCGGCTAGCACCTCCGATGCGTCGGGTCAGGATCAGGTGGAGCCCGAGATCCTGCGATTGCGCGAGCAGCGGCTGCAGGGGAAGCAGTGGGTTGGCGGTCTGCTGGCCCGAGGACAGCAGGTCGTAGTCGTCCACGAGAACGTAGACGTCCGGCCCGTGCCACCACGACCTGCGGCGCAACTGCTCCGGCGTCACATCGGGACCGGGCATGCGTGCCCTGAGGAAATTAGCGAGATCGTTGGCCTCCCGAGCCGCCTCCTCGCGGACCGTGACATAGGTGAGGAGATGCTCGGAGGGAAGCTCGCCGAGCAGGGAGCGGCGCAGGTCGATCGCCACCATGCGGACCTCGTCCGTCGAGTGCCCGCGGCACAGCTCGTTGCCGAGCGCCCGCAGGAAGGCGGACTTGCCCGTCTTGGCGTCGCCCAGGACGAGAAGGTGCGGATCGTGACTCATGTCGAGGCGCACGGGCTCAAGACGCGCCTCGTTGATCCCGATGACCGGGTCGCCGCCCGGCGGCACCTGCTCCTGAAGGGTCGTCAGATCGATGCGCGTGGGCAGTAGGCGCAGCTTGGGCCCCTGCGGACCGGTCCAGGCCTCGGCGATCGTGCGGCAGGCGTTGTTGACGCCACTGGCCAGCGTCGAGGGATCATGGTCGCCGTCCGTGCGCGGCGTGGCCAGCAGCATGTGCCGCGCCTTCGGATCCAGCCCGCGCCCGGGCCTGCCGGTGGGAACCTCGCGCGCGATCTTCCGGTTGATCTCGGAGTCCGTCGGGTCGCCCAGTCGCAGCTCGATCCGGGTGGCGAACATGTCCTTAATGGTCATGCGCATATCGGTCCAGCGCCCCGTGGCGACGACGATGTGCACGCCCAGGGCGAGGGCGCGCGGTGCGATAGCCATGAGCTTGTCGGTGACCTGCTCGAAATCGGTCTTGAGCGTGGACCAGCCGTCGACGATGAGGAAGACGTCGCCGTACCCGTCGTCAATGCGGCCCGCCGCCCGCTCACGGCGGTAGGTCTGGATCGAATCGATGCGGTTGGCTTTGAAGAAGCGCTCACGATCGTCCAGCAGGGCCGATACCTCGGCCATGATGCGGGCGACGATGTCGGGCTCGTCACGGGTGGCGACGCCGGCCAGGTGCGGCAGATCGAGCATGGTCGCGAAGGTGCCGCCGCCCAGGTCGATGACATAGATCTGCACCTCCGTCGGCGTACGCGTCAGGGCCAGTCCCATCACCAGGGAGCGCAGTGCCGTCGACTTGCCGCTGAGCGGACCGCCGATGACGGCGACGTGACCGCCGGAGCCCGACAGATCGACGCTGTAGAGCTCGCGGCGCTGCTCCAGGGGGACGTCGGTGATGCCCATGGGCACCACCAGGTCGCCGCGAGCGCGCCATGATGGGGACACCAGCCCCAGCTTCGGATCCACGCCGAGGTCGCCCAGCAGCGAATCGAAGGTCTCGCTGACCTCCAGGGGCGGCAGCCAGATCTGGTGTGCGGGCGTGCCGTGTCCGGCCATTCGCGCCACGGCGATGTCCATCGTCACCATCTCGGCGTACTCGGCATCCTGGGGAAGAGACGGCTGGGCGGATTCCGCTGCCGGGTCCAGGACGACCTCCTCCTCTTCCTCAACCGGCGGCGGGGCCGCCTGGCCGCGAACCGGGAGCGCGGAGAACGGCACGACTCGGGGAGCACGCGCCCGCTCAGCGGAGTCCCGGGCAGCCGCCGCAGCTGCAGGAGCAGCCGTCAGGGCAGCGCGCGTCGGGGGCGGACCCGCCACATAGCAGGACCGGAAGCGCGTCATGTCGCGCGTACCGCTCTTGAGGTAGCCGCTACCGGGATAGGGCGGCAGGTCGTAGGCGTCGGCGACCCCCAGGACGATGCGCGACTCGGCCGAGGAGAAGGTGCGCAGACCGATCCGGTAGGACAGATGCGACTCCAGACCGTGAAGACGCCCCTCCTCCAGACGCTGCGAAGACAGCAGGAGGTGAATCTGCATCGAGCGCCCCAGGCGTCCGATGGCGACGAACACCTCGATGAAGTCCGGTTTGGCAGACAACAGCTCTGAGAACTCGTCGAGAATGACGAACAGGGCGGGAAGCGGCTCGCCGTTGTGCTTGCCGGCGCGGCGTGCCTCCTCATAATCAGTGACGTTGGCGTAGTTGCCGGCGTCGCGGAGTATCTCCTGGCGGCGCGTCATCTCTCCGCGCAGGGCCTCCTCCATACGGTCGACCAGTCCCAGCTCGCTCTCCAGGTTGGAGATCATGGCGGACACGTGCGGGAGCTCCGACATGCCCGCGAAGGTGGCACCGCCCTTGAAGTCGACGAGCACGAAGTTGAGCTGGTCGGGCGGGTGGGTCAGCGCCAGCGCGAGCACGAGAGTGCGCAGAACCTCGGACTTGCCCGATCCGGTCGCGCCCACGAGCAGACCGTGCGGGCCCATACCGCTCTCAGCAGACTCCTTGATATCCAGCACCACCGGAGCGCCTTCGGGCGTGACCGCGAAAGGAACTCGCAGCCGGTCCCGCCCCGACCGGCGTCGCCAATCGCTGTCCGGGTTGAAGTCGCGCACGTCCCCGAGCTCGAGGAGGTTGAGAAGATCTGCCGAGCGCTTCGGATCCGGCGTGCCGACAGGGGCACTGCTGACCGCGGTCTCCCCTGAGACGCTGAATCGCGCGGACAGGTGCCTCACCACCGCCTCAGCAGTCGCGATGTCCATGGTGTCGGCCACGGCGAGGGCAGGATCCTCCCCGGCCCGCACGACCTCCATCGGCGTGGCGTGAGTCAGGGTCGAGGCAGGGTGCAGCAGCACACGCAGCGTCGACAGCGAGGTCAGCGGCCCCCATCTCTCGGGCAGGTCGATCACGGTGACACCATTGAGGCCACCGCTGGACGCGATGGGGGACCCGGGCGGAACCCACCCGCCATCGACCACCACGACGATGGACGGCACGGGAGCATCGGTGGCATTGGAGGAGAAGGCCCCACGATTCTCAAGACCCTCAGGAAGCAGCCCCGCCACCTCCTCCCACGACAGACCGATCATGCGCGCCGGGCCGGCATCATCCTCGGCCGAATCCGACCAGGCGTGGGGCGCCCACTTGAGCCATTCCCACTGCTCGAGAGTCTCCCCGGAGGCCACCACGGCCACACGCAGACGGCTCGGCGGCGTCATGGACATCAGGTGCACCAGCAGCGCCCGTGTGAGCGCGCGAGTCGCTTCGGCCTCTCCAACAACCTCCACACGGGAGTAGTACCTCAGCGAGGTTCCCAACGGCAGCCCGTCAACATCGCGGTGAGTGGCCACGAAGCGCGACATGGCGGACAGGCACACGGGATCGGGCTTGGCCAGGGCGTCGAGTTTCTCCGGTACCAGATCAACGCTCAAGGGCTGAGTGGAGCGGCCCAGCCGGACGAGCATCTCATCGTCCCCGGCGCCTCGCTCCCACACGCGGCGCCCGTCCTTGACGAAGTAGGGCAGGGCTTCCGGCTCAGGCAGAACGTGCACCGCATGACGCCGCTGCCTGCCCGCCATCGTCCGTACCGAGTTGCGCAACTCGGAGAGGTAGGCGAGGTATTCGCGCCGCTGATCCTTGACGCTCTCGCGATGCTGACGAACCTGCCGGTAGATGTTGATGCCGACCATCGACAGCATCGCCACCACCATTCCGCCGCCCAAGAAAAGGGTGCGGTTACCGTTAGAGTTCGACACGGCCATGAAGACCATGACGCCCATCGATCCCGTCAGGGGCAGCACAGTGGCCAGGACGCTCGAGGTGTCCTGCGCCACGACCGCGTCCGGCGGCGCCTTGACGTCTATCGACCCCGATGGGCGCTCGGGGGAGTCTGCGGAGCTCAGCTGGCTGTCGGTCATAAGGCGGCCGGAAACCTTCCGATTCGTCGGCGAGCGGGCCCGCCGACGGCAAGGGCGGCCCGGATTCTCCAGATCCCCGGAGTGATATTCACGTGAGGGCACCGGAGGGGATGTACCCCTAGAGTACTCATGCGAGCCGATGCGGCTCCACGCCGAGCGTCCCCTACTCAAGGTGACTCCGACGACCCCAGCGACCCCCACTCACGCACGAAGAGCGAGAATCCGCATGAATGTGACGAGCGTACGCGTCACCCTCGTCGAGGAGGGCGGGTGGACCGATGTCTCCGTGGCGGCTGGGACGCCGCTGCGCGCGCTCCTGGAGGCCCGCACGGGTGCGGCCGTCCCCGACAACGCCCTGGTGTCCACCGCCTCGGGGACGCCTGCGCCGCTGGACGCCGTTTTCGGACGGGACCTCGAGGATGGCGCCATGCTGCTCGTGGGCGGCAGGGCGACCGGCAGGCACGCGGCCCGTCGTCTCTTCTCCGCCCGTTCTGGGTCTCGACCCGCGCGGTATGGACTCGATGCGGCCTCCGTCGTGCTGGTGGCCCTCCTACTCCTCGCATTGGGCTGGCACTCGGTTCTGGCCGCTAACGACGAGCACCTGCCCATGCCGGCACGCATGGGCGCAGCCGGGCTCGCCGCGGCTCTTCTGCTGGCCCGGATGATCCCAACGCGCAAGCATCTCAGCTCGCTGCATGAGGCGGTCGCAGTTCTGCCCCTGCCCCTGCTCGGCGCCGCGACGGGCGTCCTGCTGGCACCGGCGGACGTCCTGCAGCCGACCACGATGGCGGCGCTGCTGACCGCCTGGGGAGCCGGGGCGGCCGCCCTGGCGGTGTGGCTGCGACTGCGCTCGGTATGCGCTGCAACCGGCGCCCTCGCGTGGACCGTCGCGGCCATCATCGTCTCCGCGGTCCTAGCCTTCGGGATTCCCCGGGCCCCTGTGGCCGTCATCGTCCTCGCCATTGGAGCGGTGATCATCACGCTGGTGCCCACCGCGGCCCTCTCCTCCATACCCGATCAGCAGTTGCTCGACCTGTCGGAGCAGCGCGCGGGCAGCCGCGGCGTGAGAGCCCCAATGATGCGACCCCCGGACGAGGTGAGCAGTGGACGGATATCGCGCACGCTGGCTCAGGCGGAGTCGGTGTCGATATCGGTCGGCGTCGTCATCGCGGTCGTCGTGGTGGCCTGCTCACCGGCAGCGGTGAGCATTGCTCTGGGGAGCAACGCAGCCGCTTGGGGAGCTCGGGTCGAGTTGGCCCTCGTCGCGGCCCTCCTACTCCTCCACCCGCGCACCGCCCGCTCGCACACTGAACGCATCCTGCCACGTCTGGCGGTGGGCATCGCCGCCATCATCTCGATTCTGACCTCCGGCTCTCAACCAGGCACAATGACCTTCAACCTGCTCATGGGGATCGCAGCATTGGCCGGGCTGGTATCCGGCGTGATCATGCTCTCAAGTCTGGGCAGACGCCGATCCGCATGGTGGGGACGTTTCGGAGACATCCTGGGGTCCATCTCGGGACTCCTGGCACTTCCCGCAGCGGTGGTCGCCGCGGGGATCATCGATTTCATGAGGCAACTGTGAGTACACGACGTCACGACTCCGCCCGACCGACCGGAACCGCCAGAACCGCTCGGGCCGCAGAGGCGTTCCCCGAGGCCCCCGGGACTTTCAGAACCGCCGCGACCGCCGCGCCCTCAGCGCCCTCAGCGCCCTCAGCACCCTCAGCGGGCCGCTCCACCGCCCCCGGGCGTCCGACAATCCTCGAACTGCTGTGCGCCGCCGTCATCGATCTGGTGATCCTCATCGCCCCACCGGTCGCGCTCCATCTCCTCGCGGGCTGGAACGCACTCGCCTGGATCAGCGCTCTCGAACTTCTCGCAACGGTCATCATCGTTCTGGCGTGCACCGGCAGGACTCCGGGGACGGCCATCGTCGGAGCGCGCGTCGTCACCGCCGAGGGAACGACCACGCCCGGACTCGGTCGCGCTACCGCCCGCGTCGCGCTGACCCTGCTGACACCGATAAGCCGCAATGGGGAGGAGGCCGGACTCGTGGACGGCGTGACACGATGCCGGACCCTGACAACCCGCCGGTCGCGCCGGACGGGCGCAAACACTCGAGAATCCGATCTCAGCAGCCCCAGGCGGCGGGACGACGCAGACTCCGCACGCTCGCGCGCCCACAAAGCCCGCAAAGGTGGAAGAGCAGAGCCCCCCGCGCCCAGGCCGCTGACCGCTTCGCCCGCCTCTCCGAGCGGGCCTCGTCCAGCATCCTTGACTGCGGGTGAGACCATGCCGTCGGAACCCGTAGAATCCGCAGCACCTGTCGTCGAACCGGCATCCGCATCACCGCACTCCCCCGATCCGGAGCTCCCCGTCCGACCGACGCCCGCCGTGCGTGAGGGAATCCTCGGTCCAGCGGCAAATCGTTCGTGGGCACCGTCCTCGGAGGCCGGTGCAAGCGGCCCGCGCGCCCCACAGCCGCCGGCACCTCCCGGGACGGCCCCGGGGACGGCCAATGCGCCGGTAAGAGGCCCCGGACACACCGCGTCTCCGTTCCCACCCTTGCCGGGACCCGTCAATCCCATACCGCAGAGGCGCGAGGCATCGGGCGCGCAGGAGAGTCCGACGCCGTCCCTCGCCCCGCCTCCGCCCGTATCACCAGCACCCGCGGGATCGGCATCGTCCGCGTCTCCCGCACTGTCCGTATCACCAGCATCCGCGTTCGAGTCGCCCGCCTCACCACCTATCGCCGGACGGCGGGCGCTCGCGGGCGGCTCGGACGCGAACGCCGCATCGCCGCAGGCGCCTACGCGCAGCAGAAGGCGCCGGGCCACCTCTCATCGCGCTCCGGCCTCGCCCTCGCCGGCGATTGCCACATCGCCGATGAGCCCGCCCGAGACTCCGCCGCCAACGCCAACCGCCGCAGAGGCTCCTACAGGAGCCTACGCAATCGGCAGAGCCGGTGCCGCAGGTACTACTGGTGCCAAGGGTGCCGCTACTCGCGCTACCGCCGGTGCCGGCAGTTCTAGCCCTAGCCTCGCCGGAGGCCCTGGGGACTCCAGTAGCCTCGGTAGCCCAGGCACGGCCGCGTTCGGCACAACCGCGCAGAACCCACGGGGCACCCAAGCCACCCAGCGGCAGACCTCTCTGCGAGCCGTCCCACAGGACGGCCAGCAGCTCAGCTCGCAGACCAACCACCCAGACGTTGTTCTAGTCACGGGCTCAGGGAAGCGCGTTCCTCTGGAGGGACAGTGCATCATCGGACGGGCGCCGCAACCGGCATTCCCCGACGACACTCAACTGATGACGTTGGAAACCTCGTCGAGTGCACTGTCGCGCTCCCACCTGCGCATAGGCTTCGATGACCGGCAGCTGTGGGCCGAGGATCTGAGCTCCGCCAACGGCACCGTCATGGTGCATCCCACAGGGCAGCAGATCCGGCTCGAGCCGGAGCGGCGCACGGCCATTGCTCCAGGCGCGGTCCTTCTGCTCGCGAACGAGAGCATCACTGTGGAGAAGAGCGCCTGAAGACCTGATCTCAGCTGTTCAGACGCCCGGCCGGACACACTGGCCACGGTGCAGGCGTGTGTCGCTTACCGCCCGGCCGAGCAGGAGGATCTCGCTCATCCACGTGATGGCGGGTGCGCACAGACCTTATTGGTCTGTGCGCACCCGCCATCACGAAACTAGGCCCGCACCTCGTGGAGCGTATTACTCCTCAGGCGCCGAAGCCAGCAGCACTCTGGCTGTCAGCGGTGCTGTAGTTGCCGGACGACGTCGTCACGTGGGCGCCCAGCTGAACGAGTACCTGATTCATGTCCTGGAGCGACTGCGTCCACTCCGCCTTGGCCGCGAGGTACTGCTGGTTAGCATCACCGGTCCACTCGGACTGCGTGGGCTTGAGCTCGGCGTCCATGCTCTCCAGGTCCGAGTTGATCTGCTGCGAACCAGTATTGAGCTCCTGCGCCCCCTGGTCCATCTGGCCGTAATTAACTTCCATGCCGACATCAGACATAAGTGATCCTCCTTTGGTCCTAAATACTAAGTGGGCTTGAGCGTATCAGGCTCAAGGCATCATGCCGTGGTAGCCCTGTGAGGCCCCCGCGAGCTTCTGGGCGCCAGAGGCCGCCTCTTCCTCAGTGGTCTGGTACTGGGTATCGGTCGCCTGCAGAGAATTCTCGAAGCGCTCGAGCACGGCGATAATGTTCTTAGCATCCTGGATCCACTGATTGGCGGCGGTCTGGAAAGCACTGGCTCCCGCGCCCGTCCATCCTCCTGCACCGATGAGGGCCTGAACAGAGCTCTCAACCCTGTTCACGATCGCCTGCTGGCTCGCGCGGTGGCTACTGACAGTGTTCCTCGCATTGGCGAGTACACCAGTTCCTGCACTGAGATTCTGTGCCATGGTCTCTCTTTCTGGGGGTCAGGGGGGAATATGAAAGCGCTCAACGGGAGGCGAGGGCGCGACCCGATCGTTACCGAGCAGAAACCAAAATACCCACGTCTCCGCCTCAATGCGAGTCTTTCACCGGATGGCTTTCGCATCATTCTCCTCATGCACCCCACGCATCCCATACGCCCCGACCTCCACGATCGATCCTGGTGAAGCACTATGGCCGCGCACCGAGCAGGACTGACGTGTCAGGATGGAGCACGGAGCCATCCGACCCCACGCGACGCGCCTGCCCGGCGCGCCGGCCCCGCCGTCCCGCCCCTGGATTCACAGGAGAACGTCGTGCCCCTTACGAGTACCCGCCGCCGGGTGACCGGGCTGACCCCCGTCACCATCCGGCACCGCAACATCCCCGCAGACATCGCCCTCCCCTCCTCGCTTCCGCTCACAGAGATACTCCCCGACGTGGCCGCTCGTCTCGGAGCCCTGGACGAGGACGCCGCCGTGTACGGCCTCATGCTCGTCACCGAGGACGGCAGAGAGCTGGATGATGCACGACCGATCGTCGAGCAGGGTGTGCGGGCGGGCGCTCTGCTCACGCTCGAGGTGCGCAGCACTGAGGCCGAAGCGCGCTACGACGATCTCGTCGAGGCCGTCGCCACAGAGGTAGAGGCGAGACAGGCCGCCTGGAGCCAGCAGGACTCGGTGTCGATGTCTGTGGCCTCCACCTGCCTGCTGTTCCTGGTGGTGGGCCTGCTCCTGCTGCGCCAGGGCCCCGGCGGACTCGTGACCCCGTTATGCGCGCTGGCGTGCAGCTGCCTGCTCGTCCTGGCCGCCTTCGCACTCTGGCGGCTGCGCGGCGCAGGGACCTGGCCGCTGGTGATGACGGCCGGGGCGCTCGGCGCCGTCGCCGCCCACACGGCTTTCATCGGGCCTCCGACAGGCCTGCGCATGATGGCCGCGGGCGGAGCGCTCGCCGCCATCGTGCTGGTGTGCCTCCCCTTCCTGGAAGAGGACCGCTGGCTGATCTCGGGCCCCCTACTGGTGGCCTCATGCCTGGGCCTGACCGGGATGGGGGTCGATCTCCTCAACCGCCCGCTCGCCAGCGTGCTCGCCGTCATCGCCGCGGTCGTCGCCATCATCTCGCTGCTCGCACCATGGCTGGCCCTGGCCTCGGTGCCGATCGACATCTCCCTTCCCGACCGAACCGACCGGCCGGTCCTGGAGCCCGGCACCGAGGTGACGCCCACGCTGACGGCCCGAGTACTCAACGCACATGGCCTGGTGCTGTCGGCACGCATCGCCTGCGCGATGATCGTCCTCGCCAGTGTTCCGACGCTGACGTCGGCCGGCTACGCCGGGGCGGGTCTGGTCACCGCCATCGCCGCGGCCTCGTTGCTCGGCACCCGGGCGGCGAGGTCCCAGGCGGATGTGGTCGCCGGCATCGTCGGGGGCATGGTGACACTGGCCGCACTGATCATCACGATCATCGTGGCCCGAACCGACCTGATCATGCCCGCCGTCGGCGCCGTCAGCGCCATCGGCGTGGTCGTCCTGCTGCTCAACGTGCTCGGCCCGAGCTACCGGCCCCGTCTGGCACGTGCGGCGGACGCCCTGGAGGTCGTCGTCCTGCTGGCCATCCTGCCGTTGGCCGCGATCGTCTGCGGAGTGCTCTGATGGCATCGAACAAGGAGATTCTCGACGCCCAGCGCTTCAACCGGCGTCGCCTGGTGACAGCCTTCGTGGCGGGCGCCCCGGGCGGCCGCGAGCTCGAGCCGAAGCGCGTCGCACCGCCCCTCATCGGCAGCGTGGTCCTGACCCTGGTCATCGCCCTGGCGTCATGGATCTCCGGCATGTTCGTCGGCTCCCTGCCCGCGAACTGGCAGGACAACACCCTGCTGGTCGTCAAGGGCGAGGGCACCCGCTACATCACCATCAACAGTCGCCTGCGCCCGGTGACGAACCTGGCCAGCGCGCGCCTGCTCGCCGAGCCCGGCAAATTCCAGGAGTCGTCTCTCAAGGGCTCGGTCCTGGATGGAATCGAACGCGGCTCCCAGGTGGGCATTGAGGACGCGCCCGAGCAGCTGCCCCGCACCAAATCCCTCGTGGCTCACGGATGGACCGCCTGCTCGACGTCCTCGGGAGAGACGGCCACCAACGTGGGCGAATCACCCAAGGGACTGGGCGACATTCAGCACGCCCTGGTGTCGGTCGACGGGCGAACCTACTTGGTGGCGGAGGGCGTCAGCCACGAGCTGCCCGCGGAGAATCTCGGCTCAGTCCTGCTCGCGCTCGGCGTCGATTCCGAGCCCGTCACCGAGGTCGACGCAGCCTGGCTCTCGCTGTTCACTCCGGGCAGCATGATCCAGAGCTTCTCCGTGCCCGACGCCGGCCTGCCGGTATCGGGCCTGTCCTCGACGATCAAGAACCCGGTCGCCGGAATGCTGCTGTCGGTGACCGATTCAGCAGGCGGCCAGCGGTACTACGTCGTCCAGTCCGACTCGAGTCTGGGCGCTCTCAGCGATGTCTCCCTGGCGCTGTACAAGTTGGGAGGAGGCGCCACAGCACCCGTCCAGGATGTCAGCGTCTCCGATCTCACCCAAGTCAGCACGACGACCGCGGCCCCGGAGGACTGGCCCACAACCCTGGAGAAAGGTGCCGCAACGGATTCCAGCGTATGCGCCGTGCTCGGAGAGTCCTCGTCATCTGGAATCGCCAAAACCACCTTGGCATCCGCAGATCAGATCGAATCGGGGGGAGTGAAAGTGACCGGTGGCACTGGAGCACTTGTGCGTTCCTCCGCCGGCGGCAGCCTCGGCCCCGTTTTCCTCATCACCGACGCGGGGCGGGCATGGGGCCTGGGCGGCACGCTGACCGACACACTCGCACGGTTGGGCTATGACGAGAGCAGCGTCGTCGCCGTACCGGCGACCTGGCTCGCACTTTTCCCCACGGGGGCCGAGCTGTCCACAGAGGCCGTCTGGGATGGGGTCAGCGAGCAATGAGACGGACGATGAGAAGCGCATAGCGAATGACGTCAAGGCGGACAACAGCACGAATGCGGGAGAGAATGATGATGATCCGGGGATGCCGTCGCGGGAGGGGCGCAGCACTGACGGCTCTGGCCTGCGCCACCTGCGTTGTCCTGGCGGTTCTGGCGGGTCCCGTCGGCGCGCGCGCCGACGAAACCTCCCCAGCACCACCCTTCAACCAACGCATACTGCCCAAGCAGCCCAGCCCCAGGCCGACCGAACAACCCACACCCGAACCGACCCAAGAACCCACACCCGAGCCAACCGAACAACCCACACCCGAACCGACCCAACAACCCACACCCGAGCCAACCGAACAACCCACACCCGAACCGACCGAACAGCCCACCGTCTCTTCTCCAACTCGTGACTCCACAGTCGCGGGCTGCGAGGAGGACAAGACGACATTCATCCCCGCGGTCCCGCCGATCGTCTCGCAGATCGGGATGGAGCGGGCTTGGTCGATCACCAAGGGAGGAGGCATGACCGTCGCCGTCGTCGATTCGGGCGTTGCGGAGGACAACCCGCATCTCGACGGAGCTCTCGTCCCCGGCACCGACCTGGTCAACAAGAAGGAGAAGGGCAGCGGCACCGAGGACATCAGCGGTCAGGGCACGGCGATCGCCGGGGCGATCGGCGCCCGCAGCGCGCCGGACTCGGGTCTGGTCGGTCTGGCCGGCGAGGCTTCCATCATGCCTGTACGAGTGTTCACCAATACGTCGGACGAGGCGGTCAAGGCGGGTAACGGCCCCCAGCCGGATCGGACGGCGGAGGGCATCCGCTGGGCGGCCGACAAGGGGGCGAAGATCATCGTCGTGCCCCAGGCCCTGAAGGAGGACAGCCCCGCCCTCAAGGAGGCGACGGAGCATGCGACCGACTCGGGAGCACTCGTCATCGCCAACGCGGGCGACCGCCAGCAGAGTGAGAAACAGGATGAGGAGGAGAGCCAGGAGCGCTATCCGGCCGCCTATGACGGCGTCGTAGGCGTGACGGCCCTGACCTCCGAGGGGGCGGCGTCAGGAGCTGCCTTGCGCAACGAGGGCATCGGTCTTGCGGTCCCGGCACAAGCGGCCCCGACAACCTTCCTCGGCAATGGCGACTGCGTCATCGCCAAGGATTCGCCGTCCTCGGCCCTGGCGACCGGATACGCGGGCGCCGTGGCCGCCCTGGTCGCCGCAGACCATCCGGACGAGCCCCCTGAGGATTGGGCCTACCGGCTGACGGTGACGGCCCTGCGCACGACACCGGCAGAGTGGAGCTCTTCGGTCGGCTGGGGCACGATCGCCCCCTATCCGGCACTGACCTTCATCGACGACGGCACCGCCCTGGGGCCTGAGAATCCGCGAGGATCCCGCATACCGGAGAGCCCCGCGCCCGTTCTAGCTTCGCAGCCGGAACCGGATTTCGGTCCGCAGCAGCGGCGGCGACTGGCGGGCGCAGTCGGCATCGGTGGCGTCACCGTCCTGGCCATGACATTAGTGACATCGCGAGCGCGTCGCACGCAGGACGCCGATGATTCAGCGGATTGGTGAGGCTCGACCCCAGAAGCTTGTACTTCTCCGCCCAGTGGCCCCGGTTGTGCTGAGCCGCTCCCCGCAGCGCAGCATGGGGCGGAGTCCACGCATTCTCGGGAATGTGGTGTCGTGAGGCTTGTTATTCACGGGGTACCTGTGCCAGTAGGCACGGGAGCCGGCGTGGGCGTGGGCGTGTTATTGAGTTCCGCGGCGGGGGTGCCGTTGACGTATTGGGCACCGCTGTACTCCAACCACTCGCCCTGGCTGTCTCCGGCGGCGGCGAGATCGGGGACCGCGAGCGCGACCTTCTGGGCGAGGTCAGTGGCCGCTTTGACGTCGTCGGGGTTGTCTCGGGGACCGTCCTCAGTGGCATCGATGCCAATGGTGAGGACATTGCCGTCGGGATAGCGCCACGCGACCCCGCTGGCATAGCCGTCCGTGTCTTGAACGGTGACACCCTCTCCATCAATGCCGTCCAGTGACAGAGGCCGGGCCGAGTCCTCAGCAGCTATATCCTCATAGGTCGTGTACTTAGTAACGTCCGAGCGCTTCAAAGACCCATCAAGACGACCGCTGCCAGCCTGATAGGTAATGCGGACCCAGCTGTACTCGCCCTCGTCCAGTTTAATACTACATGTATATTCAGGGGTCGGGTTAGCATCCTTGGGCGCCACGGTTTTGTTGGAGTATATATAGCGGATGATGTCCTGGTGCAGAACCTCGCTTATTTGCGACGCTGTGACAACCCCGCACACAGTCAACTCCGGAGGGACCGGCGTGCGTTCCACGGTCGGCCGCACGGTCGCCTCCTCCTGACCAGGGTTCGCCGAGCAGGCCACCAACGACGCCACCAACCCCAGTCCCGCCGCTAGCTGAATGAGACGATACGCCAACTTGTACTCGCCCATTACCCGCCGCCGTTCTGCTTCACGGTCGTTCCATCTGCATATCGATCCGCTTTCCCCAGGACGACTGCGTTGGTCAATTCTCGCAACCGATCATCACCGGTCGTTTCATATGCTCCTTCAGCCCAGTGCACGACCTGCTGGGATGGAGTCTCGACCTGATCATCAGTCGGATCGGATTTATCGCGCTCGTCATCGATGATATTCGATCCGAAGTCCAGGTTGATATTAGCCCGGGAGGGATCGGCTCCTGCGGGCCTGAGCCACCCGTACTGGGCGAAGGCATCAGGATCATCCTCTGGAGCGTCGTAGTCGGCAGGATCCAGTAGTCCTGCGTTCGCCGCCTCGGCGATCGCCGCCGCCTTCGTCGTCATCGTAAGATCGGGTGTCGACATTGCGGAGGCGACATCCTGCACCTTGGGGCTCTTGGCGATCACCGGCGTCAACAGCGTCGACCCGACGGACATCGCCGTCTTTCCCGCAGTGCCTCCCACCGGCCCTCCGACCGCCCCGAGGCCCGCCGAGGCCACCGTGCTGAAAACATTAAAAGCCAATTTAGTATTATCGCTCGATGCTTTCACCGTATCGTCAGTCTGGTCGGTCTTCCTTTCAGCCTTATCGTCCGCCATGCCCGCCAAGAAGGAGAGGGCCGCCGCGGATTGCTGGTAGCGATTCTGTATCCCATTAAATTGCTCGTCAGGATCGTCCGGGCTATCGGCGATATCAATCTGAGACGCTTGATGCGCCCATTCGCCGATACTGGCGCTCAGAGTGGCAACGGCATCCTGATTATCGACCAGCCTGTAACTCAGATTGATGAGGTCCCTACTGCCGACACCGCCTGGCAATTTATGCTCAGTCACAAGATCGTCATAGCCGTCATCTCCCCTTAGTGCACTGGCGAGCTCGCTACGACAATTGGCCAGGAGTGTTGCAATGCTGGCTTTAGTGTCGTCATTATATATACTTTCTGCCGTATTCTCAGCGAGCCCGTTGACAGCATGGCCGGCCAGCTCGGTGGCACGGTTCGCCTGGTCGCCGACCGTGCTGCTGCGCAGCGATGATCCGGCTGCGAGCGCGGCGGCAAACCCTGCCATACCCACCTGGTCCCAGCCCCGCGTCGACAGCTCATCAATACGACTGGTATCGACGTTGCCGTCATCCGCTGATGGGGCGAGATAGGTCAAGGCGGCGAAGCGGTTATTGCCCATGGCGTCCAGGACTCCGGCGAGCGGGTCGAAGGAGTAAGAGTCGTCAGTGAAGGATAGGACCCCTACAACTCCTTTTTGATCTTCGCGCACCTTGTTGAGATCGATATCATCTAGTTCCTCAGCAAGATCAACCAAAAGATAGCGATTGAACTTCAGGTCATTGACATGGTCGCCGTCAGCATCATGATCGCCGAAGATTCGATTGAGAATCGGCAATCGCTCGCACTCTTTAGAATCATCGACCGACTCCTTGACTGCAGTGGCGACCTGCTGGCACTTGCCCTCGGACCAGCCGGGCCACGACCCGTGCCCTGTGGAGGCGGAGGCGATAAGGGTTCCGAACAAGGACGCGAGATCAGCAGAAGCCTGCTCGGGGTCGCTGGTGTATTTTCCCCGCCCTGCGTACAAGGGCAGACTAGTGAGATTATCCGGACCGATCTCCGTGATCACCGCATCCGCGTAAGCCGGATCGTTCGAATGGGCCCTAATTGAAGCCATAATATCATCATAGGTGCGATCTCGATGTTCTGGAATCTCCGAAAGAGCATTTTTCAGGTCGTCGGCATCAATGGTGGCCTGCGCCCAGGAGGCGAAGTTCTCGGGGTCACTATCGGGAATAGTGGCGTCGTCGGGCAGGGTCAGGGTGATGACGCCGTCGGCGTCCTTCGAGGCTACCCCCGACTGATTCAACTCCACGATCTTGTCCTTATACGTCTCAATCGTGGTCGCCCGGTCCCGCACGGTCCCGACGGCCGTGTTCACAGCGGCCTTGAAGTCCTCCGGCTCCCGATAGCCGTCCTTCTCCAGGGTATCGCCATCATCAGTGTAATAGCGGGCAATATTATCCCTGCTGGTCTCACACTGATCAGCCAGATCCCGAAGGCTCTTGATAGCCGCCTCCAGATTCACCTGATTCATCGTCACCTTTGTCATCACACACCACAACCCCTCACAATAGCTCTCAACACTCCTCAGTATTCTTCACCGCTGTCCGAGCTCCCCGCATCATCAGGCACAGCGTCCGGCCACCAAGCCTCGGCGGTATCGTCGCCGACCTCCGCTGCCTGCCTGCCGTAAGCGTCATCGAGAGTGCTGAGAAAATCGGTGAAGGCGCTCTGCAGAGCATCGACATCGGTTTTGGTGTAGTCCGCCTGATCATCAGCTAAAGAGCTGGTCCACGTCTCGGGATCATTGATCTTGGATCCGTAATCCATACCAGAACTGATAGAATCACAGACCTGGGAGGTCCCGGGTGAATACATCGAGAAGATCGAGGACATCGACACAGCAAAACCAAGCGGATCCTCCAACTCCGCCGAGGTCTTGTCACGCTGTCTGCCGAGTGCTTCCTTCTTCTTATTGACAGCCATATGCATCCTCACGGTCAGGGCGCGGGCAAAAACAGGGCATGAGCAGAGGCTCACATTGAGGCTAACAGAACCGCCACACCCATCTCCAGAGGCAATCCGGCCCAAAATCCGCCCAGAAACCAACCATGGCGCTGCGCCGGCGACGGGGGGGGTGCCCCTATGTGGTGTGTCAAGCGGTGGTGGTTAGTGGTTGGGCTGGTTGGGGGTTGTAG
>ERZ773043.525-NODE-525-length-22432-cov-17.056755_pt1 | contig 22432 bp, 19 predicted proteins | sample MGYA00580636_ERZ773043 | MGnify/ENA primary metagenome ERZ773043 (study PRJEB29015, sample SAMEA2737992) | human oral metagenome | biome: human oral; feature: human-associated habitat; material: dental | place: China | collected 2065 ...
ATTATATAACATTAATATTATTAAACATATGTAAGAAATTATTATAAATAAAGAATGTCTAGCATTTAATATTATTGATGTATTTAACCAACTATATGGCTGATTCCACCCAAACATGTTTCCTGTTGTACTAATATTTAAAATTACTACTCCCACTATTAAAAATAATAACGCTACTGAGATTACGCTTTCTTTATTTTTTAATTTTATTAAAAAGAAAAAATTTATTCCTAAAAGAAAAGACCATCCTATTAAGAAAGTAATATTTAAAAAACCTATATTATACATATCTGTTATTACTGGAAAAAATACAAAAATAAATTGTTGTACTACTCTATATAAAATTTCACTAATTGTAGGATATCTTAATTCTTGATTTACTAGTCCGCCTGAATTATTCATTTTTATAAATAAAAGTTGAAAAAAACTAGAAATTATCATTATGACTAAGTATATTTTTTCTCTTTTATTTATTTTTTTTCTCAATAAAACTAAAATTAGAAAAGCTATTGGAAATAAAATTATGTAATGAGATTTTGATGTAATTATTAAAAAAGTTAATAACAATATCATTAAATAATTTATTTTTTTTAATCTTGAAAAATTAATTAGAGAGAAAAAAACTAAAGTTACAAAACCATAATAAACAAAGTTAAAAAAATAATATCCTTCTACTGAGGAAGTCAGTGTAACTCCACCACCTAAAATTATTGATACGCACATTCTAAATAAAAAATTTCCATATTTTTTAAATTTATTTGTTATGAATAAAGAAGAAGATAATGTAATTAATAAAATTCCTATATTTTGCATTAGAAAAACAGTCCATTTTAGATTAAATCCAAATATTTTAATTATAACTAATCCTATTATACGCGTAAATAACGGTAAATACCCAACATCTGGAATTAATAAATTTTGTATAAAATTCTTTTGAATTCCATATATAAGAAAATTAGTCAAAGTTTCCACATAAGGTTCTGCATGAAAAGAAACAATAGGAACTTTTACATTAATCATAAAAAAAATCATAAGTGATACAAAAACATATAACTTTTTATTATTCTTTTTTTCATTTTTAGATAATTTATATACAACAATATACATTATTGTAGTTAACATTAAATATAGCAATTGTAATTTTACAATATTATTAAAAGAATAATATGTCATTTCATACATAATACCACTAGCTTCTTGACTTCTATTTATTTTACCTAGTGAAATATCAGAAGATTTAAATATACAAACAGAATTTCCTTTTTTACCATCTATTCCTTTTATAGTCAAAGTGGCTTTACCTTTTTTTAATTTAGAAAAATTCATTTTTACATAATTTATCTTATTATTTTCTATTTTAGAAACATCTATATTTGTTTCTATTTTTACTTTTTCCTGTTCAATAGAAACTTTTAACAACCCTTTATTGTTTCTTAAATATGTACCAAACATTATTCCTATTTTTTTTATATTTCCAGGAATGTTTATATCTTGAGAATATTCGATATCTTTCGTTATTTCATCTGTAATTCCAAGATTATATTCTTTCGTTCCGATAATTTTATAAGAATTATTATAAATATAGGTTATTGAAGGTATGAAGATACCTATTACAAAAAATAAAACCCATATAATTTTTCTCATATCTAATTATCCTCCCAAGTAATTTTTATCTTCTTTTACAAATTCTTTCCAATACTTTATTGTATTCTGGTATTCTTCATAATCTTTCGGAGTTCCCCAACCAATATATCTATCTATTTCAAAAACTTTTGCACTATACCCTAAATCTAATAAGTGTGAAATTACGCTATCAACATAAAATTCATTGTTTATTCTGTCATTTTCTTGTATCATTTTTTCAGCACTTTTCACAAATATACTTCCTTCTTTAAACCAAAAAGTTGCCACTATTGCATGATCATTCATTGGAGTATCTGATATAGCTTTTTTTATTGATAACCCTGTTATTTCATCTTTATCATTTATTTTAACCCATCCATAAGCATTTGGATTTGTTAAAACCGCTTCGTTATTTCTATATGTAAAAACCAATGCATCGCATTCTTTTTTCATTTTTTCAAATTTATTCTGATTAACAATCATTCCATTGTCACAACCAGCAATTAGTAGCTCTTCATTGTTATTTATTTTTTCTTTTGCCAATAGACAAGTACATGCCTGTCCTTCTGTTAATTTATCTACTGTTATAAAATTTGCTTTAGGAAAAAATTCTTTTATTTTTTCTTCAATGCCATCTTTTTTATGAAAATCCCTATCTACATATATGAGATTATTTCCATCAGCTTCTAATCCAGGCAAATCCAATGTAGCACAAACAACCATAGGATATTCTTTCCCAGTTCTTCTGTCTATTGTGGGGATAACAGGCTTACTTAATTTATATCCTGCATCTGAAAATCTTTTTCCTTCTCCTGCCATTGGGATTAATATTTTCATTTATTTCACCATTCCTTTCACAGTTTCAGTCCAAAAAAGATATTCTTTTAAATCTTCAGGGGTTCCCCATTGACAAAATTTGTTTACATTTGTAGGAACCCAAACTTTTAAACCATCCTTTACCATAAAGTTATATGGAAGACTTGCATAAAATTCTCCATTTATAGCCTGGTCTTCACTTTCAACTAGTTTTTGACAATATTTTTTCAATATTTCTCCTGTTTTAAAGTAATAAACTCCTGGAGAATGTTTAGCCTTCTGCTTGTTCTTTTCAAAAGAATATTTCTCCCTAATTTCTATTAAATCATCATTTTTGTCTGTAAGACATGATGCATAATAATTTTTTTCAGGAAGTAAGTTAGGATGAAATCCCGTGTAACAAGGAACAGCTCCTTCACTTCCTCTGCTTGTTACTTCCTGTTTAAATTTTTCAAAATCCCAAGACATATAAAAATCACAATAATTTATTATACATTGTTCATTATCATTTATTTTTTCTGATGCCTGTAATACATCATACACAGGGCCTTTTTTTGTCCAATTATCTACTTCAAAAATTTCTCCTTCAGGTGCTAAATTTAAAAGTCTTGTTCTCATCTCTGGATTGTTATCCAAATGTTCTTTTCGACAAACAAATAAAAAATCGTTTTCGTTTGGGTACATTCCTTTTACAATCCATTCTATCATTGGTTTTCCTTGAACTTTTATAAATGGTTTTAAATCCTTATATCCAGCAGCTACAAATCTTGAACCATATCCTGTCATCGGTATTATTATTTTCATAAATTTTTATTTCCTTTCTAAAATTTATTTTGGTAAACTAATTTAAAGGCTCTCCTATTATAACTTCAGGATATACATAAGCTGTTCTGTTACTTTCTGTTATAAAACTAATTTTATATATTTCTTTAGGGGAGTTTATTTTAAATCCTATGCTTCCTTTAGAATTTTTATTTAACTGTAAAACTTCCATAATTATATTATTATCTTTATCAAAACCTACTAGTTTAACTTTATCAAAATTATAATCTCTCACCCGTTTTACATATAAAAATTCTATATTTAAAGGTTTAGGTAGTGTTAATTCATTAATTTTTTCTAAATTTTCTATTTCTTTAGGATAAAAACTTTCACCATTCAATATCATAACTGAAGGCGTTCTTGTTTTTTGACTTATATAATTTAATTTCATTTTTTCTGATATAATATAAGGTTCAATAGGAATTGTATATTTGCCTGTTTCATAAAATTTTGAATAAATTTTCCAATCAGAAAAAATATTATCATATCTGTATATGTCGTCATTTGTTATTGATGAATATCTAAATATTAACATAATGATAATTATTGCTAAAAATATTTCTGATTTTTTTTCGATAGAATCTTTTTTTTCATTTTTAAATTTAAGTTCTAACTGCTTAATACAGAATGGTAAAAATAAAAATATCAATATATATGAAATTTTTATTAAAGCCGCATGTCTTGAATTTATAGATCCTAACGCATTAGTCCATAATCCATTATTATCTTTCCACATTTTAGTTACAACATTTAAATATGAAACTCCAAATATTATACCAATTAATACAACTAGTAATAAACTTTCCTTATTTTTAATTTTAAAGAATAAATAAATTATAACACTAATCAAAAAAATTAAAACTACTAAGAAAAATAGATTATAATTTAAAATTTCTTGATTTGGTGCTATACCAGGATAAATTAAATTGATAAATTGTTGTACAATTTGATGAGTTCCGATATTAATAACATCTAAAAATGAAACTTTTGATTCTAAGTCATTCTGAGCCCATACATTTTTATGATTTAGTATATATATCATCTGAATTAAAGAGGTTATACAAATAATATTCAAAAAAATTTTTTCTCTTTTAGATAAAATTTTCCAAAGCAATATTTGTATCAATATACAAATTGGAAAAAGAACTATTGTATGTGATTTTGATAAACACAATAAGAAAACTAAAATCATTAAACAAATGTATCTTTTAATTTCTATTTTTTGAAAATCCAATAAAGCAATAAAAAATATAAGAATTATACACATGTAGCCAAAATCTATAAAAGTATGTGTTTCAGTATACGGCAATATATTAAATACTCCAAAAATTAAACTAATTAAAAATCTATATAATCTATTTCCATATTTTTTATAGTAACTTAATGTGAATACAGAAACCATCATACCAACTACAATTACTGAAGCATTAGACATTATATAACTTGTAATTCCAGTATTTAATCCCATCTTTATTATAAAAAGTGCTATTAAGCGTTGAAATAACGGAAGATAACCCGCATCCATAATAACTAGATTCTGAAAAAAGTTAAACTTTCTACCATTATTTAAAAAATTAAAAATTTGTTCAGCATAAGGTTCTGCTTTAAAAGTTAAAACAGGAGCTTTTATACTAACCAAACAAAATACAAGCAATACAGTTATTAAATATAACTTTTTGTTATTTTTTTCTTCATTATTAGTTAATTTTAAAGCTAAAAAGAATAAGCCTATTGAAAAAATAAGTAAAACGATTTGTCCTTTAACTGTTGAATTTAATTCGTAAAATACTATATTATGTGTTAAAGACTTTCCAGTAGGAACTCCATTTTGTATTAATTCGCCATAAATAATATCAGATGTTCTTTGCATAGAAACAGAAGTACCTTTTTCCCCATCAATCCCCTCTATTCTTAGACGAGCAGGTTCTCCTGATTTAAGATTTTTTAGATTCAATTTTAAATAATAATATTTATTATTTTCTATTTTAGAAACATCCAATATTTCAGTATATATTTTGCCTTTTTGAATAATTTCTATTTTAATTTTACCTTTATTTTTCCTTTCATATGTAGCAAACATAAGTCCGTATCTTTTTATATTTTTAGGTATAAATATATCTTCTTCCAATTTAGATCCTGCCACTAATTCTTCAACAACGTCTAAATCATACATTTTCGAACTTACTGTTTTTTGCATCACTTTTTTTATAGAAATAAAGGAAGGTAGCAAAATCCCTGCTATAAAAAATAAAATTATACAAAACAATTTTATTTTCTTATTTACATCATTATTCATAAAAATGTTTTAAATCCTTTCTATTCTTTTATTTTTTTCCTTCTAAATTTCTTTCTAACTTTTATTAAAAAATTTCTCATTCCTTCTGGCATTTTAGAAATAATAAACATTTTTAAAAGATTACGGAATTTTAGTTTTCCTCCCAATGTTTTCTTCATAAAATCTAATAAAAAATATTGCATTCCATAATGTTGAAATAATTTATTTGAATACAACGTCTTATTTAATGATGAAAGCATAAACCCTAAATTTGTCATTTCTACTCTTGTAAAGTCTTCATTTAAAACATTCGCTGAATAAAATCCAGCTTCCTGAACAACAAAAGGATATGCTCTTTCTATTGCGTGTAGCATTGTTCCGTCTATTTTATTTGGTTCCTTAGGAAAATCTTCGTATTTCCAAGTTTTTTCTAATAATTTTTTCATTGCTTTTGGTCTGAACCAAAACATTGTTCCATAAGGTGCAATCGGAGCTTTACCCTTGTCGACATTTATTTCAATCTTTAAATCTTTTAAAAATTCTACTGTTATATCGTAGTTTTCTCCCCATTCCCTTCCAAGGTTTCCATAAAATTCTGCATGGTTAGGGGCTGGTGGAGATAGTAATCCTAACCTAGGGTTTTCAACAAATAAATTTATTATGTTATTAACAAAATTTTTATTGCCCAGTATATTTTCAAGACATTTATATTTAAATTCTTCACCTTTTAATTCAGGATGAAGTTGCTTTGTTTTTTTATCATGAGCAAAACATGCTATATCATATTTTAAAATCTCTTCTCTATTTGGAACTAGAAAAGCGCTCACATCTCTTCCCCTGTTTTCTATTATTTTAATATCTACTTTATTTTTTAGTTCTGAAAATTTATTTTCTATTTTTATTTTTTTACTTTCTTTATCTGTCGTTATAAAAATATCAACGTATTCAGGCACATTTGAAACATAATTAAAACATTCTTCAATTAAATCTTCAAAATAAATGTGAAAGAATAATCCTATTTTTTTTGAATCGTTATCTTTTAATAAGCTGTAATTTGATGGAAGATTATAGTTAAGGTGTAAAGTATTTTTTATATCATACATGTTTTCAACTCTTAGTACATTATCCCATATAAGATTTACATCATAATTTGTATTCTCTTCAATATATTTGAATAGTTCCAGAGAAGATCTCCCCATACTACGTGTTAAAAAATCATCATAAGGATTAAAAAAAGATCTTCTTTTAAAAATAGGACATCTTTTTTCCTCTATTATTTTTTTAGGGTAATCTATTATTGGATGATCCGTGAAATCCTTTAAATCTTCACTATCTATATAAGCATCTGATTTGAATCCTTTATCATTAAATTTTTTTGTAAAAATAGACTCATGATAGGAAACACTTTCAAAATATGTATTTATCATTCTCATTTTTTCCCAATGCTGTTTAAATTCATAACTTGTAAGCATTGGATTTCTTACTGCTATGAAATGTGACTGTATATGCTCTGGAATATATCCGTATTTTATCAATCCCCATGGATCAACTGGAAATTTATGAAATTTTGTTATTCCCCAAAAGTCAAGCTCTTTTCTGCTATCCATTTCATCAAACATTTCCTTAAATGAGTAAATAGGTCCCATAATAGTCATATTTAACATAATTAATTCATCATAATTTTTTAAATTATCCCAGCCGATGTATTCTATACCTTCTTTATATGCCCAAACATCAAATCCCTTATTTTCTCTTACAATTATCTCATTAGTATATTTAGAAAATTCTTCTCTTCCTTCTGGCGTTAATTTACCATTACATACAACTATCAGTCTGTCTAGATTTTGTTTAAAGTCTTCTAAAAAATAATTTACATATCTGTCAACCACCCCGTCCTTATCATAGAAAAAATATATTGCAACTCTTTTCATTTACCTATTCTCCCTTATTTATTATTTCTTTTATTTTTTCGTTATTTCCCCATAATGCAGGAGAATCATATTCCCTGTCAGGAAAAACTCCATACTCTAATTTTATTTTCAAATTATTTTCCAATAAAAAACTTTCAACTTTATCTTTCAAACTAATTGCCTTACCTGAGCAACAGTTTATAATTCCTTTTATTTCAGTTTGTAAGGAAGCTTTTGAAATCATCTCTGCTAATTTAAATACATTAATAAAATCATATTTATTTATCCCTGTAGTAAAAGGAAACTTCTCTGCCCCCTCTTCTTCTTTTTGAAGAATTTTTGAAAAAATTGAGTTATTATTTCTGTCATCTCCTTGAATATAATAAACTCTTAACCATTTTAATTTGATATTTTCTGATTTTTCTAAAATTTTTAGTGATTGTCTCAATGTATTTTTTGCTATTCCATAAAAAGAAATAGGATTCGTTGGAGTATCTTCATTTATTTCTCCTTCCCAATATCCTATTTCATGCATTGTTCCTATAACATTTATGTTTTTTATTCCAATTTTACTTATTTTTTCTAAAAATTCATAATGTTTTGATATATCCTGAAGATGTGTTATCGAATTGTGAACAAATCCATTTCTCCAAGCTAAATGAATGCACGCATCAATGTCTTTAAACTTTTCTAAATGCTCGTCTATATTTTCAAATAAATTAACAACTAGTTTTTCAGCTCTTTCATCAACTTTATCTAAATTAATATCTGTTGCTAGAACATCATTTTTGTTATCTAATAGCCACTTTACAACATTTTTTCCAATATAACCATTAGCTCCTGTTACCAGTATCTTCATCTCTCCTCCTATAAATTCAACTGTTTTTATATTCACTGCATATTTCTTTTGTTAAGCCTATTTTTTTAATACTTCCATTTTCAAGCCAAACTACCCTGTTACACATTTTCTCTATCTGATCTAATGAGTGGGACACCATAAGTACTGTTACCCCATCTTTCATCATGGATTTTATTTTATTTAAACTTTTTTCTTGAAATTTAAAATCTCCAACCGATAAAATTTCGTCTACTATCAAAATATCAGGTTTTACAATCGTAGATATTGCAAATCCCAATCTTGCTACCATTCCAGAAGAAAAATTCTTTAATGGAACATCAATAAATTCACTAAGTTCTGCAAAATCAACTATTTCTTCAAAACTTTTATTAATAAATTTTTTACTATATCCTAATATATAACCGTTAAGATATATGTTTTCTCTAGCTGTCAAATCAAAGTCAAACCCTGTTCCCAACTCTATGAGCGGTGATATTTTCCCATTGACTTTCACTGTTCCTGTTGTAGGTTCTATTATTTGAGAAATAATTTTTAAAAGAGTACTTTTTCCTGCTCCATTAAAGCCTACTAAACCTACAACTTCACCTTTTTCTATTTTCATAGTTATATTTTTTAATGCCCAGAACTCCTCATAATGTAATTCATTTTTTATAAATTTTATGATGTATTCCTTAAAAGAAAGTACTTTTTCTTTACTCATATTGTATTTTAAACTAACATTTTTTAATTCAATCATTCATATACCTCGCTTTTATCGTGTGTGCTATATAAACAAAATAAATTTATTTTGATTTTTTCTAAATACCAATATTCCAATTACAAGAGATATTATTGAAACAAAAAAACATATAAAATTTAAATTTAAATCTGGAATTTCATTATACAGCAAAATTTTTCTAAAATACTCTACATAATAAGTCATAGGATTCAGAGAAATAAAATTTCTATATTTATAAGGCACTATTTCCAAAGGATAAAAAACTGGTGTCAGATAATTCCAGACTATTAATAGAATACTATACAGATGAAGTATATCCCTAAAAAATACTGCCGTACTTGAAAGAATGAATCCTATTCCTAAACTAAATATGGTAACGTATATAAATAATAAAGGAATAAAAAAACTTGATATTCCTATTTTCTGTTTTGTAAACAAAATAACTATAAATACCGCGACTAAAGAAAAAATTAAATTTACTAATCCAAATAAGGTTTTAGAAAGTGGAAAAATATACTTAGGCAGATAAACCTTTTTTATAAGACCTCCATTTCCAAGTATTGACATCATAGACATATTAGTAGATTCTGAAAAAAAATTAAAAATTACCTGCCCAGTAATAAGATATAGAGGGAAATTTTTAGTTGAAGATTTAAAAATTTCCGAAAAAACAATCGATAGAACTATCATCATTAAAAGGGGATTTAAAATACTCCATAATATCCCCAAAATTGATTTTTTATATTTTACTTTTATGTCCCTAACAACTAATTCTTTTATAAGATCTTTATATTTAAATAACTCCATTAACTTCTCACTTTCACTTTCTATGATTTATAAACATGGATTACCCTAAGCTCAGCAAATATTGTCCATATTCTGTCTTTAACATTGGTTCTGCCAACTTTTCCAGCTGCTTTTTAGTTATCCATTTTTTAGTGTAGGCTATTTCTTCAATGCATGCAACATAAAATCCTTGTCGCTTTTGGATAGCTTCCACGTAATTAGCGGCTTCCAGCAGCGCTTCGTGAGTCCCTGTATCAAGCCATGCAATCCCTCTTCCCAAATTTTTTACATTCAGCTTGCCTTCAGAAAGATACAGCTCGTTTACGGCTGTGATTTCAAGTTCGCCTCTTGCGGAAGGCTTTATAGTTTTAGCTTTTTGGATCACTGTGTTGTCGTAGAAGTAGAGTCCTGGAATTGCATAATTTGATTTTGGATTTTTAGGTTTTTCCTCCAAAGAGATGGCTTTGCCGTTTTCATCAAATTCAACTACTCCATAAGCTCTAGGATCCTTTACAGGATATCCAAATATTATTGCTCCTTCTTTTAACTTTGCAGATTCTTCAACCAGACCTGTAAATCCACTTCCATAAAATATGTTATCACCCAAAATCAGAGCCACATTATCATTACCAATAAATTCTTCGCCAATTAAAAAGGCTTCTGCAAGTCCATTAGGCTTTTCTTGTACTTTGTATTTTAAAGATATACCCAAATCGCTTCCATCTCCTAAAAGTTCTTGGAATAGAGGTAAATCTCTAGGTGTGGAAATAATTAAAATATCCTTTATATTTGCAAGCATAAGCACAGATAAAGGATAATAAATCATTGGCTTATCATAAATTGGCATAATCTGTTTTGAAATCGACTTTGTCAGAGGATACAGCCTAGTTCCGCTTCCTCCAGCTAAAATAATTCCTTTCATGAGAATCCTCCTCGAAATTTAGTTTATTTTCCTTTTCCAAAAAATACAGCTTTTGCTGTTTTTGCGACAACAAGCACATCAAGTATGAAATCCTGATGTTTTAAATAATATAAATCATATTCCAGCTTTTTTTTTGCGTCATCTAAGCTTTCCCCATACGGAAACATCACTTGAGCCCAGCCTGTTATTCCAGGTTTTATAAGATGCCTAAGGTTATAATAATTTATTTGCCTTGCGTAATCTTTTGCAAGAATATCCCATTCAGGACGCGGACCAACAAAGCTCATAGTACCCTTCAATATGTTCCATAGCTGTGGAAGTTCGTCAATTCTTGTTTTTCTTATAAACTTGCCAAACTTGGTAACTCTGCTGTCGTTATCCAAAGTGTATTTTGAATATTTTTCCGGATCATGGAGCCTCATGCTTCGAAACTTATATACCTTGAAGGGACGCATATTTTCACCTATGCGCATCTGCTTAAATATGACAGGACCTTTTGATTCCAGTTTAATAATTATTGAAACTATTAACGCAAGCGGAGAAAGAATAACCATCAATATCAGTGCAAGCATCAAGTCCATCCCGCGCTTTATATTCCTTTGCACTTCGTTATTCAGAATGTCAAATCCGTTCGACTGGAGAAGCCACTCCTCGTTTATTTTATTTATATCAATTTTTTTTTGGATATCTTCATTAAATTCTTCATAATTCATTATTTTAAGCCCATTTATCTTCAAGTCAAAAATGCGTTTCATATATTTTTTAAAGCTAGGGCTTTTTATATCTTTTACAATTACAAGAATATCAATTTTTTTTTGGTAAATAATTTCCTCCATCTGTTCGTAACTCCCAATAAGATATTCTGTCGCTCTGCTTTTGTTGTTGGAAATATATCCGACATAATTATAGTCAAGGGATCTTATAATGTCCTCCTGAATATTATTTTCTATATGATTTGACCCAAATATGAGCACATTTTTCTTCTTCATGTAGAGCGAGCATACTATTCTTCTGAAAATCACTTGAAACAGGAACAGCAGCGCAAACATATTGAAAATGTCAAAACGTTTCCAAAAGGCATACAGAGTTATCGAAAAAACAATATTAATTCCGAGATTTATGAAAATATCTTTTAGCCTGAAACGTTCTGCATAAAAATCCAGCTGTCCAAATATAAATTTTGTAAATATATATATGATAAAGATGAAGCTTGTCAAATATTTTATTACATAGTCGTATTTATCTAGCAAAAAGTTATAAAGTAAATATAAAATAAATATATATAATATCCGTATGTAAATATCCTTATTTATTTTCATAATTATTCATCCTCACCTTAAACAGACAGTTAATTTTTTTATTTAAAAAATACATTTTAATTAGCAACTGTCTAAATATTTTAATTTTTTAATTGAATTAAGCAAGTGTATTCTTTTAACAAATAATTACGCTGTAAGTATAGCATATTTCGATAGCAAATTCAAGATAGTTTTTCATGTGAAAATACATAGAAGAAATCGAATTTAAAAGTATTTTAATTTTTGATTTTTAAAAGCCGTATTACTGTACTTGCTGTAGCCTTGTTTTTTCATTTTTTAGAATTTTATGATTATTTTTTTAATCTTTTGGTTGCTGTTGTACCATATTATCAAAAATTATGTTCATACATTTTTTCTTATGGTCAAGATCTGGATGGACATACAAATTTAATGTAATGCTGACAGTTGAATGTCCCAGTATTTCAGATACAGTCTTGCAGTCTATTCCAAGTTCTATCGCCTGTGTGGCAAAGGTGTGCCTTAACGAATGGAATCTTAATTTTCTTATTTTTAAAAAGCCTAGCATTTTTTTGAAGAATTTTCTATATGTCCGTGGCTCAATATATTTTTCTGTTCCTGAAATAACGTAATTCCCATCTTCTGACTTAAATTTTTCTAGAACAGGAATAAGTTCTCTTGCTATCGGAATCTTTCGTTTGGAGCTTTGCGTTTTCGGTTCGGAAATTATTACTTCGCTTTTTTTGGCGTTGCTTAAGTAGATTCGCTGTATCGTGTGGTTTATGCTGATAATTCCCCTTGCCATATCAACCTCCTTCCATCGTAATGCACATATTTCTCCTATCCTAAGCCCCGCGCATAGGCAAAGAAGTATTCCAGCTGTACGGCAATTCATGTTCTTTTTTATATATTCAAAAATTTTCATTCTTTCCTCAGAATCAAAAACTTCCATTTTTTCAATTTTTTCATCTTTTGGAATTTTATATTCAAATTGAGTCTTTTTTATTATTTTTCTTTTTATTGCAAAATTAAGAACTGCATTTAGCACTGTTACCATATCCTTTACAGTTTTTCTCGATAAACCTCCATTTCCATTTAATTTTCCATCATTCAGCTTGTCCAAAATAAAAGACTGCAGATCCTTATTGGAAATTGTGCTTATTTTTCTATTTTTAAAATAAACTTTCAAATGTTTTTCAATAATTGTCAAATATAGGGCATAGGTAGATTCTTTTATATAATTATGTTCGTTTTCTATCCAAATGTCCATACATTTTGCCATAGTCATTTCCTTTTTTGTTAATTCTGATTTTATTTTCATTTTAGTCCTCCCATTTCAAAAAATGTTAAAAACAAGGGTTACAACACAGTAATACAACTTTAAAAATAAAATTTAAAATAAATTTAAATTACTATAATAGATTATCAAAAATATATAATTATGAAATTTGAGTATTATAGCTTGAATCTTTGAAAAGTTTTCATCACAAAATTGTTATTTTATTCAAAATTTGATATACTAAACTTATAAAAATAAAAAATATGGAGGAAAAAAATTATGAATTTTAATGATTACAAATATGAGCATTTGGACTTGGAAAAAATAAAAGGAGAATTTTCAGAACTGATAGGCAGTTTTGAAAAGGCAGAAAATGTAGAGGGGCAGATTGAGGCGTTTGATAAAATTATAAAGCTGAGAAATCATATTGAGACTATGCAGACGCTTGTTTCGATTCGGCACAGCATTGATACGAACGATGAGTTTTATGATAAGGAAAATGAGTATATGGATGAAATTAGTCCAATTTTGTTTGGCTTTACTAATGATTTTTATAAAGCGCTTGTCAATTCAAAATTTAAAGAGGAACTCATCAAGAAATACGGGAAATTGCTGTTCGACTTGGCGGAAAATACATTGAAAGTCTTCTCAAACGAGATTATTCCAGATGCACAGGAAGAAAATAGATTATCCAGCAAATATTCAAAATTGATTGCCAGCGCGAAAATTGATTTTGATGGAAAAGAGCTTAATTTATCGCAAATGGTTCCCTATACGCAATCAAAGGACAGAAATGTAAGAATTGAAGCTGCAAAGAAAGTGGCTCAGTTTTTTGCTGAAAATCAAGAAGAATTTGACAATATTTATGATTCGCTTGTAAAAGTGAGAACCAAAATGGCACAGAAAATGGGATATAAAAATTATGTGGAATTTGGGTATAAACAGCTTTCAAGGCTTGAATACGATGCAAAAATGGTGGAAGGTTACAGAAAGCAAGTACTTGAAAACATTGTGCCGCTGCATACTGAACTTCGTAAAAGGCAGGAAAAAAGGCTTGGTGTTGAAAAACTTAGATTTTACGATGAGGCTATAAAATTTAATTCTGGAAATGCTGATCCATATGGTTCCCCAGAATGGATTTTAAATCACGGTAAAACAATGTATAAGGAATTGTCGAAGGAAACTGATGAATTTTTTACATTTATGACTGAAAATAATTTACTTGACTTACTTTCTAAAAAAGGAAAAATGAGTGGAGGATACTGCACTTATATTCCAGAATACAAGGCTCCATTTATTTTTGCCAATTTTAATGGGACTGCACATGATATTGATGTTTTGACCCACGAAGCAGGGCATGCTTTTCAAGTTTACCAAAGCCGAGGTTTTGAGGTGCCTGAATATTTATGGCCAACTTACGAGGCTTGCGAAATTCATTCAATGAGCATGGAATTTTTGACTTGGCCGTGGATGAAACTATTCTTTGAAAATGATACAGAAAAATATAAATTTATTCATTTGTCAGAAGCTCTTTTATTCATTCCTTATGGGGTAACAGTCGATGAATTTCAGCACTGGGTTTATGAAAATCCAGAAGTTACGCCACAACAGCGTCGTGAAAAATGGCTTGAAATTGAGAAAAAATATTTACCAACTAGAGATTACGGAGAAGTTGATGAATTGAAAAATGGAATTTTCTGGTTTAGACAAGGGCATATTTTTAGCTCGCCATTTTACTACATCGACTATACTTTAGCTCAAGTCTGTGCTTTCCAATTCTGGATAAAATCAAGAGAAGACAGGGAAAAAGCTTGGAAGGATTATTTGAATCTGTGCAAACTTGGAGGAAGCAAGTCATTCTTTGAACTTATGAAATCTGCTAATTTAAAAAATCCATTTGAAGAAGGAACATTAGCGTCCGTAATTCCAAAAATTAAGGAATATCTGGATAATGTCGATGATATGAATTTATAATTTAATCCATGTAAAAACCAAAATTTAAAAATATTTTCAATTTTTACTATTGATTTTAATAAATTTTAGTGCTATAATAGTTGTAGATACAAATTTAAAAAATAATATAAAATATGGAGGTAATTTATAATGATTTATGAAAATATCTTAGACTTAATTGGAAATACGCCTGTGGTAAAACTAAAATTTTTAAATGAAGAAAATATTGCTGATATTTATGTAAAACTGGAAAAATATAATATTGGTGGAAGTGTAAAGGATAGAGCGGCGCTTGGAATGATAGAAGCGGCTGAAAAAGAAGGCAAATTAAAGCCAGGTGGCACAATTGTTGAGCCTACTTCGGGAAATACTGGAATTGCATTGGCATTAATAGGGAAAGCGAAAGGATATAGAGTTATAATTATAATGCCTGATTCGATGAGTGTGGAAAGAAGAAGCATCTTGGCTGCTTACGGGGCTGAATTAATCCTGACTGAAGGGGCAAAAGGAATGAAAGGAGCAATCGCTGAAGCTGAAAAATTAGCGGCTGAAAACGGATACTTCCTGCCTCAGCAATTTGAAAACCCTGCAAATCCCGCTAAACACTATGAAACTACGGCAAAAGAAATTTTGGATGATTTTCCACAAATTGATGCCTTTATTTCAGGAGTTGGAACAGCAGGAACTTTATCAGGAGTTGGAAAGAGATTGAAGGAGGAGCGTCCTGGCGTTCAAGTATTTGCTGTTGAGCCTTCAACATCTGCCGTGTTATCTGGAGAACAGCCTGGAAAACACTTCCAGCAGGGGCTTGGAGCAGGATTTGTTCCTGGGAACTATGATCCTGAGCTTGTTGATGAAGTTATAAAAATAACAAATGAAGAGGCTATTGAGTTTGCAACAAGAGCTTCAAAGGAAAACGGACTATTTATAGGAATCTCTTCTGGAACTGCAATTGCAGCGGCTTACAAAGTGGCTAAAAAATTAGGAAAAGGGAAAAAAGTCCTGGCAATTTTACCTGATGGTGGAGAAAAATACTTATCAGTTGAAGTATTTAGAAATAGTTTATAGAAAATAATATGGCAAGAATTCTTTAATATCCAATACTATTCCCCGTTAAAACAATGGAGTTTTTATAATTCCGTTTAGCAAGGGGTCAAGCCCCCTTGTCAGAAAGTAAATAGGAAATTATTTCTTTTTTTCAAATGGGGTTTAGTATAACTATATTTAAGATGAATTGCCTTTTTTACAATCCTTAAAAATATTTGTTCTCTATTGTGTCAAGTCGCATGATAAAAAAGTTGTTTTTAAAATGCTTTTAGTATATAATTCTAATATAAATTTTTTAAGGAGGGTGATTACTATTTTTAAATGGTTACAAAATGAAATAAATAATATCGCAGAAAAGGATCCGGCAGTAAGATTTAAAATAGAAGTCTTTCTCTATCCATCCCTGCATGCAGTTATTAATCATAAGATTGCTCATTTTTTTCAAAAAAGGAAATTGTATTTTTTGGCAAGGCTTATTTCTCAAATTTCACGTTTTTTTACAGGAATAGAAATTCATCCGGGAGCAAAGCTGGGAAATAAAATATTTTTTGACCACGGGATGGGAATTGTAATTGGAGAAACAGCGGAAATTGGAGATAACTGCGTTATTTATCATGGGGTAACTCTCGGCGGAGTAAGTACCTCGAAAACTAAAAGACACCCGACTTTAAAAGAAAATGTAACAGTTGGAACCGGGGCAAAACTTTTAGGAAATATAGTAATTGGCAAAAATGTAAGAATTGGAGCAAATTCGGTTGTTTTACGAGATGTGCCTGATGAAGCTGTCGCTGTGGGCATTCCTGCCAGAATTATTCCAAAAACAGAAGAAGATTACTATATGTGGCATATTTGATTTTTAATTTAGCTTTGATATTTTAAAATTACAAACAAGCCCTTTTTACATTAAATTTCATAAAGATCTGAATGTAATTTAAAAAATGAACATAAAAATCAAAAAAAATTGACAACCAAAATAAAATATGATATATTTTTTATATGAAAATTGAATAAAACAATTTATTTCCTTGGTTTAGAAAGATAACAAATACTCGGATACACGATATCCAAAATAAATAAAAACTAATAACGGAGGCTTAATATGGCAAAAGTAGGAATTTTTTTCGGATCAACAACAGGCGTAACTGAAGATATAGCTCATAAAATTGCAGAAAAAATTGATGGAGCAGAAGTTTTTAATATTGACGGGAATGAAGATAAGCTAGAAGACTTTGATGTGCTGCTTTTGGGAACTTCTACATGGGGATTCGGAGATTTGCAGGATGACTGGGCCGCAGTTGTTGACGATTTGGCAAGCAAAGATTTCAGCGGTAAAAAAGTAGGATATTTCGGCAGTGGAGATCAAGGAACATTCTCTGATACATTTATGGATGGAATTGCTATTATTGATGAAGAAATCCAAAAAACTGGTGCAGCAATTATTGGAAAAACTTCAGTTGAAGGATATGAATTTAACGAATCAAGAGCTGTAAAAAATGGTAAATTTTTAGGACTTGCCTTAGATGAAGTTAATCAGTCTGAATTAACAGATGAAAGAATCGATGCATGGGTTGAACAAATCAAAAAAGAATTTTAATAATAAACTATGTCTGTGAATAAATTTATTGATAAAAAATTTTCACAAAAGACAAATTAAATATGATTTTAGCTATATATTTATATATAACTAAGATAAATCAATTTTCACAAGTTGATTTTCTCTCCAAAAATAAAGAAGACGTTCCCAGGAGCGTCTTTTTTATTATTTATAGAATTGCTAAATAGCAGGAATTAAACGTTTTTCCAAATATTTTTTGTATTTTTTTTACAAATTTGATATAATTTAAAGTAAGCAATCTGAAAAAGGAGAAATTTTTAATGAAACTAATTGTAGGATTGGGTAATCCAGGAGAACAGTATAAATTGACACGGCATAATATTGGATTTATATTTGTTGACGAATATTTGAAGGAAAATAATATAACTGATATAAGAGAGAAGTTTAAATCACTTTTTGTCCAGACTAATCACAAAGGAGACAAGGTATTTTATCAAAAACCAATGACTTTTATGAATCTCAGCGGAGAGGCTGTCGGAGAAGCTGTACGATTTTTTAAGCTTGACCCTGAAACAGACCTTTTTGTGATTTACGATGATATGGATATGCCATTTGGAAAGCTGAAAATCAAGCAGAATGGAAGTGCAGGAGGGCATAATGGAATAAAATCCATAATTTCACATGTCGGAAATGAATTTGCGCGAATAAAGTTCGGGATTGGAAAGCCAGAAACGAAGGAAGAAACATTAGGATTTGTACTGGGAAAATTTTCGCCTGAAGAAAAAGAAATTGTAAAAAATTCAAGAGAAAAAATATTTAATCTTATTGACGACATAAAAGATGATATGACAATTTCCAGACTGATGAATAAATATAATACAAAATAGAAAGGACGCTCATGGACAATATTATTTTAAAATGTAACGGACTGTCTAAAAGCTATGATTTCACTAATGCCCTGAACAATGTGAACCTGTCAGTGAAATCTGGAAAAATTGTCGGTCTTTTAGGTCCAAACGGAAGCGGAAAAACAACCTTTATAAAGCTTCTGAATGGTCTGCTTAAACCTACTCAGGGGGAAATACTGATTGATGGCAAAAACCCCGGGACAGAAACTAAAAAAATCGTTGCATACCTTCCAGACAAAAATTATTTAGATAATACTAAGACAGTAAAGGCTATTTTACGGCTGTTTGCTGATTTTTATGAGGATTTTGACTTGGAAAGGGCATTAAAGATGTTAAAAGATCTGGATATTGATTCTTCCAAAAGATTTAAGCTGCTTTCTAAGGGAACGAAGGAAAAGGTCCAGCTAATTCTCGTAATGTGCAGAAAAGCCAAGCTGTATCTTCTGGATGAGCCGATTGCGGGAGTCGATCCTGCCGCAAGGGACTATATTCTCAATACGATTATAAAAAACTGCAATAAAGAGGCCGCTGTTATTATTTCTACACATTTGATTGCAGATGTGGAGCCAATACTCGATGAGGCGATTTTCATAAGCAAGGGAGACATTCTGCTTCATCAGGAGGTAGAAACAATAAAAAAGGAGCGAAATATGACAGTTGATAATTATTTCAGGGAGGTGTTCAAATATTGAAAATTCTAGGAAAATTAATTAAATATGATTTTTCTGATATTGGAAAGCTGATATTTCCGTTTTATATTGGATTAGGCGTTACGGGAATTGGTATAAGAATGCTTCTGTTCGCTTTGGCAAATAATGGCATGGATGAGTATTTAAAGTTTACTTTAACGCTGTTTCAAAGCACGCTTTATTTTGTATATACGCTTGTCGCCATTGGATCTGTAGTAATGCTGCATTATGGGGTAATAGTGCGTTTCCATCGTTCTGTGTTCGGGAATGAGGGATATTTGACAAATACGCTTCCGATTAGTACGCATCAAATAATACTGGCAAAGCTGATAACTTGTTTAAGCTGGTTTATTATTAACGCTTTTATAATACTTTTAACATTTTTATTGATAATTCCGCTTGAAGAAATTATTTCATCAAAATTTTGGGAAAATCCAAATTTCATACAAATGATAGATTATCTGAAAACAGCACTCGGCATCCAGTATGTACTTCCAACAATAATTTTATTTATTGTTTTCTTAATCTTCTGGACGATCGAAAAGGTATTATTCCTGTTTTTCTGTGTCAGCGTTGCAAATATGACAAAATCATACAGAATTTTAACAGGAGCTGCATTGTTTATAATTGCTGGAGGATTTTTAAATATTACAAAAAGAATGATTTTGGTTTTTACATACCTGTATAATCCGTCATTGCGTCTTGAAACTGGAAATATGGCTCTAAATGTTGTAAAATACATTATCAGTGCAAATACTGGACTAATTGTATTAACTGGCATAGTAAGCGTAATACTGTTTTTAACTGTAAATTATATATTAAAAAATAAATTGAATTTAGAATAAAATTGTTTTATAATTTAGTGTTGCAATTTTTTATAATAAATCAAAAAAACTTAACGACAAAAATTAGATTTGTTCAAGCTTTGACTTATTTATTTAAAAAAGGCTGAACATATATTGAAAATGGAGGAAATATAAATAATGGATAATAATTATGGAGCAGAGGCGATTACGGTTCTGGAAGGACTGGAAGCAGTTAGAAAGCGTCCAGGAATGTATATTGGATCAACTTCAGCACGCGGGCTTCACCATCTAGTATGGGAAATAGTGGATAACAGTGTGGATGAGGCACTTGCTGGAATTTGCGATAAAATTACTGTAAAGATACTTGAAGGGAATATTATCGAGGTATCTGACAACGGACGTGGAATTCCTGTAGGAATGCACAAAACTGGAAAATCAACATTGGAAGTTGTACTTACTGTGCTTCACGCTGGAGGAAAATTTGACAATGATAATTATAAAGTGTCAGGGGGACTTCACGGAGTTGGGGTATCTGTCGTAAATGCTTTGTCAGAATGGCTTGAGGCAACTGTAACACGTGATGGGAAAATTTTTAGGCAAACTTATGAACGTGGTGTGCCAACTTCGCCTGTGGAGGAAATTGGCGTGGCAGACGATGGTGCACATGGAACTGTAGTAAGATTTAAAGCTGATGACGAAATATTTGAAACAACAGTTTACGATTATTCTGTATTGGAATCACGTCTAAAAGAATTGGCATACTTGAATAAAGGCTTAAAAATTGAACTGGCTGATGAAAGAAATGATGAAAATGTAAAAGCTGAGGAATTTTTATTTGAGGGTGGAATAAAGGATTTCCTAAATGAAATTATAGATGAGGAAAAAATAATCGATGATGTAATTTATATGGCTGATACGATGCAAATTGAGGAAGCGAAGGAAGTTGAAACTGAGGATGAAGATGGAAACACGGTGATAAAACAACGAGGTGCAAAATTTGTGGAAGTAGAAATTGCGATGAATTACACAACTTCACAAAGAGAAACAGTTTATTCATTTGTAAATAATATAAATACTCACGAAGGTGGAACTCACGTTAGTGGATTTAGAACAGCACTTACGAGAACAATTAACGATATTGCAAAACAGATGAACTTAATCAAGGATAAAAACGGGACATTTCAAGGAACAGATGTAAGAGAAGGTCTTGTTTGTGTAATAAGCGTAAAAATACCTGAACCGCAATTTGAAGGGCAAACAAAGACTAAACTTGGTAATAGTGAAGTTGCAGGAGCAGTTTCAACACTTGTATCAGAAAAACTAGGATATTATTTAGAAGAAAATCCAACAGTAGCCAAAACAATATTAGAAAAATGTATTACAGCATCAAGAGCGAGAGATGCTGCAAGACGTGCAAGAGAAATTGCAAGAAGGAAAACAGCTTTAGATTCAATAACACTTCCAGGAAAACTTGCAGATTGTATTGAAAAAGATGCATCTAAATGTGAAATATATATAGTCGAAGGGGACTCAGCAGGTGGTACAGCTAAAGGAGGAAGAGATAGAGCAACACAAGCAATACTTCCTCTTTGGGGTAAAATGCTTAATGTTGAAAAATCTAGAGTTGATAAAGTTTTAAGTAATGAAAAATTGGTACCAGTTATACAAGCAATTGGTGCAGGGATTGGTAAAGATTTTGATATAAATAAGATAAGATATGGTAAGATTATAATAATGGCAGATGCCGATGTTGACGGTTCACATATTAGAACATTGCTTCTTACATTTTTCTATAGATATATGAGACCTTTAGTTGAAGGTGGACATATATATCTTGCACAACCACCTCTATTTAAAATAAGTAAAAGAGGTATGAAGGATGTATATTGTTATTAAAATAAAGAACTTGAAGATAAGCTAAAAGAACTAGGAAATGATGAAAGTAAGCTTGCAGTTCAAAGATATAAGGGGCTAGGTGAAATGATTGCAACACAACTTTGGGAAACAACTATGGATCCTAAAACAAGAACGCTTATAAAAGTTACAGTTGATGATGCAAGTTATGAAGATGAAATATTCTCAACTTTAATGGGAGATGAAGTTGCACCTAGAAAAGAATTTATAGAAAAATATGCAAATACTGTTCATTAGATAAGCTGTTACGTTCCAAATCATCCATAATCTTTC
>ERZ773043.538-NODE-538-length-22215-cov-4.141291_pt1 | contig 22215 bp, 15 predicted proteins | sample MGYA00580636_ERZ773043 | MGnify/ENA primary metagenome ERZ773043 (study PRJEB29015, sample SAMEA2737992) | human oral metagenome | biome: human oral; feature: human-associated habitat; material: dental | place: China | collected 2065 ...
ATGAGACCCTTTCGTCGAAGGAAATCATCGGCAACGAGAGCCAGGAGCGTATGGGGCTGCTGGTCGAGGAAGAGGCGCTGGAGCGTATCGCCCGCATCGCCGAGCGCGAGCGCGCCCCGATGTACGTCGTCGGGGAGACGACGGACGATATGCACCTGACCTTCGAGAACGGTCGCGGCGAGCGTCCCATCGACCTGGCGCTCTCGGATATGTTCGGCTCGGCGCCGAAGACCTATATGCGGGATAGCCGCCAGCCCCAGGCGCAGCCTGCACTCCGCTACGAGCCCAGCCAACTGGAGCAGTACCTCGATGCCGTGCTGCAGCAGGAGGGCGTCGGCTGTAAGGACTGGCTGACCAATAAGGTCGACCGCTCTGTCACGGGACGCGTGGCGCGTCAGCAGTGTCAGGGACCGCTGCAGCTGCCGCTGAGTGACTGCGGCGCTATGGCAGTGGACTTCCGCGGTCGCTCGGGTATGGCGACCTCCATCGGGCACGCCCCAGCCGCCGCGCTGGTCGACCCCGTAGCAGGCTCGCAGCTGGCGATCGCCGAGGCGCTGACGAATATCGTCTTCGCCCCTCTGACTTACGGGCTGGAGGGCGTCTCGCTGAGTGCCAACTGGATGTGGCCCTGCCGCAATCCCGGCGAGGACGCTCGTCTCTACGACGCCGTAGAGGCGGCTTCGGATCTGGCGATCTCGCTCGGCATCAACATCCCCACGGGTAAGGACTCGCTGTCCATGACGCAGAAGTACCCCGACGGCTCCAAGGTGCTCAGCCCCGGCACGGTCATCATCAGCGCTATGGCTGAGGTCTCGGACGTCAAGGAGATCCTCTCGCCCGTGCTGCGCCTCGATCCCAAGTATCCCGTCTACCATATCGACTTTAGCTTCGCTCCGCTGGCGCTGGGCGGCTCTGCCCTGGCACAGGCCCTCGGCGAGCTGGGGGACGAGACGCCCTACATCGCCGAGCCCGAGTACTTCCGCGAGGCCTTCGCCGCTGTGCAGGAGGCGCTCCGCCGCGGCATCCTCGTGGCGGGGCACGACATCTCGGGCGGCGGGCTCATCACGGCGCTGCTGGAGCTCTGCTTCAGCCACACCGAGGGTGGGCTCTCCGTCGACCTCTCGGCCTTCCCCGAGAGCGACTGGGTCAAGCTCCTCTTCGCCGAGAACCCTGGGGTGCTCGTGCAGACCAGCGACCCCGAGCAGCTGGAGGCGCTGCTGCGTGATGCCAGCCTGGGCTTCGTGCGCCTAGCGACGCCCGTCCTCGGTAGCCGCACGCTCACGCTGCATCAGGGCGGCCGCAAGCTTGAGCTGGATATCGACCAGAAGCGCGAGCTGTGGTATCGCTCCTCCTACCTCATGGATCAGCACCAGAGTGGCGAGGAGCTGGCGCGCCAGCGCTTCGAGCACTACAAGGAGCAGCCGCTGCGCTTCCGCTTCCCCGAGGGCTTCGATGGCAAGCTCGCCAGCCTCGGCCTCGATCCCGACCGCAGCGCGAAGGCGCCCGTGCGCGCCGCGATCCTGCGCGACAAGGGGACGAACGGCGAGCGCGAGATGGCCTATGCCCTCTGGCTGGCAGGCTTCGACGTCAAGGACGTGCATCTGACGGACCTCATCTCGGGCCGTGAGACGCTCGAGGAGGTGCAGCTCATCGTCTTCTGCGGGGGCTTCTCCAACTCCGATGTGCTGGGCTCGGCCAAGGGCTGGGCTGCGGGTATCCTCTTCAATGAGCGCGCCAAGGCTACGCTCGACCGCTTCTATGCGCGTCCCGATACGCTCAGCCTCGGCATCTGCAACGGCTGTCAGCTGATGGCCGAGCTGGAGCTGCTCTATCCCGAGCACGAGCTGAAGCACAAGATGGCGCACAACGACTCGCACAAGTTCGAGAGCGCCTTCGTCAGCCTCACCATCCCCGAGAACCACTCCGTGATGCTGGGCAATCTCGCTGGCAGCGAGCTCGGCGTATGGCTGGCGCACGGGGAGGGTAAGTTCGACCTGCCCTACAGCAGCGACCGCTACCACGTCATCGCCCGCTATGCCTACGAGGGCTACCCTGCCAACCCCAACGGCTCGCCCGAGGGGATCGCGGGGCTGTGCAGCGCCGACGGCCGTCATCTGGCGCTGATGCCGCATCCCGAGCGTGCGATCTTCCCCTGGCAGTGCGGCTACTACCCCGAGGGTGAGCGTGCTAGCCATGAGGTGACGCCTTGGATGCAGGCCTTCCGCAACGCCTACGACTGGTGCCTCGCGCATCAGGCGAAGGCCTAGCCTCCCGAGCGACTAAGTAAAGAGCCCTGCGGGGCGGAGCTGCTCTGGCAGCCTCCGCCTCGCAGGGCTTCTTTTATGGGCTAAGCTGCCGCGCCCGCTCCGCTACGCCCTCTGTGCGCCTGCTTGCCCCTTATGGAGCTAAGCCCCTATAGGGGCACCCCTTTTCAAAGCCCAGGGTGCGTAGCCCTGCAAGGGCGACCAAACCCTGGGTTATTTGGATAAAGAAGTATAGAGCCCTACAGGGGCGATCCTCCGAAGTCTCGTGCTCGGCACACTGACTGTTATCCCTCAGCGAGCTGACTGACGGCAGTGACGCCGCCCACGGACGTCCGTCAGAGCCGTGAGGGATATCCCTCGCAGCGGGGGCGGCTAGCTGTTGGCTCGGGGAGGGCTCGCGCAGCTTGTGCTGTGGGCAAGCCTTCGGCGCTCCTCGCGGCCTCGTGTCACCCAGCTCGAGAGGGGGGCTGGAGGAGCTCGAGACGGCCTCGGAGGGCGCTGATAGTGTATAGATGTGTTAAATAATGTACACCTGGGAATAAATTTAGACTTTGCTCGTTGGGGCCGCTTGGGCCTCTTGGACTGCGCTGCGCGACTTTGGGGGCTACTTGGAGGCTTCTCTAGGAGGCTGGTAAGGGTATGATATTAAGTGGCTTTACTTATCATCAAAATTTAATAAATCTAATCCTTCGGCGCGGCTTTGTATTGCTACAAATTTGTCTAAATTTGGCATAAAAGGTTTGCAGAGCAGGATGCGAGGATTTAACCATATTATACAAATGGTGCCGCCTAGAGGCTGGCGTACCACGGAGCCCTTAGGGGCAGTGCCGCGGTATAGCTACCCACGAGGCGGCTTTCTCTATCTGTAGACCTCGGTCGTACAACTACACTAAAAGCAATCAATCCACACTAACACCTCTACAACATGAAGTATCTCTTACGAGTACGATCACTAGTGGCTGTCCTGGCCACTTTAGTGATGCTCCTCGCTAGTCCTTCGTTGGCCTGGGCACAGGGGATCACCGTCAAGGGGACGGTCACCGATGCCAAGAAGGAGGCCCTCCCTGGGGTCTCGGTCCGCGTCAAGGGCACGTCTAACGGAGCACTGACCGGCATGAAGGGCGAATACTCCCTCAAGGGAGTGGCCAAGAATGCCACCCTGGTCTTCTCCTTCATCGGGATGAAGACGCAGGAGGTAGCCCTCGCAGGTCGCACGACCCTCGATGTCGTGCTGAGCGAGGACGCCAAGATCACTCAGGAAGTCGTCGTCGTCGGCTATGGGGCGCAGAAGCGTGTCAACCTCACGGGAGCCGTCTCACAGCTCGACTCCAAGGCGCTGGCAGCTCGCCCCGTGCAGAATGTCGGTCAGGCACTGCAGGGGATGATCCCTGGGCTCAACCTCTCCGTAGGTAATAGCGGGGGTGCGCTGAACAGCAAGCTGAACATCGACATCCGTGGTACAGGTACGATTGGCTCGGGCTCCAACGCTAGCCCGCTCATCCTGATCGACGGCTCGGAGGGCGATATGAACGCTCTGTCGGCTAACGATATCGAGAACATCTCCGTCCTCAAGGATGCCTCCGCCAGCTCCATCTACGGCTCGCGTGCTGCCTTCGGGGTAATCCTCATCACGACCAAGAGCGGCCGTGAGGGCAAGCCCCGCGTATCCTATACGGGTAATGTGCGCTTCGCTACCGCTACGCAGATCCCTGAGATGATGGACTCGGAGATGTTCGCCAAGTACTTCAACGCCGCAGGGGCCAACTCCGGGAACGGGGTCGTCTTCAACGACGCAGCGATGAAGCGCATCCTGGCCTACAAGGCTGGGCGCAGCGAGAAGGGCGATGAGTTCGGTACTGAGTGGAACGATCGTGACCAGAACTGGGCGCTCTATACCAACGCCTGGGCTAACACCAACTGGTTCGACGAGATGTATCGCAAGAACGCCCCCACGCAGGAGCACAACCTCTCCGTCTCGGGGGGCTCGGGCAACGTGAACTACTACGTCAGCGGTGCTGTCCTGGATCAGCAGGGGATCATCCGCCACGGCTCGGACCTCTTCAAGCGCTACAACCTCACGGCCAAGATGAACATCAAGATCCTCCCTTGGCTGACCCTCGGCTACACCAACCGCTGGACGCGCGAGGAGTACTCCCGCCCCAGCTACATGACGGGCCTCTTCTTCCACAACATCGCCCGCCGCTGGCCGACCAACCCCGTACGTGACCCCAACGGCTATTACGTCGCAGGGAATGAGATCATCCAGATGGAGGATAGCGGGATCGACCGCACGCAGAAGGACTTCTCCGCCCAGCAGATCACCCTCGAGGCACGACCCATCGCAGGCCTGATGCTGCGCGCTGAGAACAACTACAACATCACCTCGGCCAATAACCACTGGGACGTACGCGCCATCTATAGCCACGATAAGAAGGGCGAGCCTGTCCTTACCAGCCGCGAGGGTGGTGACGCGGGTCGTACCTCTGTCCATGAGGACGCCTACAAGACGAACTACTTCAACGGCCGCTACTACGGGGAGTATCGTCACCTCTTCGCCGACAAGCACGACGTCAAGGTCGTAGCTGGTCTTGACCTTGAGATCAATAAGTATCGCGACCTCGGCGGTACCAAGCTCGACCTCATCACCAACGACGTAGCGACCGTCAATACCGCTACCAACGACAAGCCTAGCCTCTATGGCGGCTACTCGCACTGGGCTACGATGGGGTACTTCGCACGTCTCAACTACGCCTACGACGAGCGCTACCTCTTCGAGGTCTCCCTGCGTCGCAACGGCTCCTCCCGCTTCATCGGCGACAAGCGCTGGGCGACTTTCCCCGCCTTCTCACTCGGGTGGAACATCGCCAACGAAGCCTTCTTCGCTCCGCTCAAGCAGCACGTCTCCTTGCTCAAGCTCCGTGGCTCCTGGGGTACCCTGGGGAACACTGAGGTGAGGGCGCTCTATCCTTGGTTCCTCGCCCAGCCTGTCGGTACGGCCAACTCTCAGTGGGTCCTCAACGGCGAGCGACAGAATACGTCCAACTCCCCTGGCCTCGTCTCCAGCTCGCTGACCTGGGAGCGCATCGAGTCCTGGAACCTCGGGCTGGACTTCGGCGCCTTCAACAACAGACTGCAGGGACAGCTTGACTACTTCAACCGCACCACGCGCGACATGGTCGGTCCTCCTGCGCCCAAGCCCTTCACCATCGGTGCTGGCCTGCCTCAGGTCAATAATGCTACCCTCGTCTCTAAGGGCTGGGAAGCTGAGCTCCGCTGGCGCGACAACATCGGTAAGGTGAACTACGGCGCCCGTCTCGTCCTCTCCGACGACATCCAGACTGTCACCGAGTACAACAACCCCACCGGTAGCCTCGGCACCTGGTACTCGGGTAAGCGTGTGGGCGAGATCTGGGGCTACACCACGGTCGGTATCGCCAAGAGCAATCAGGAGATGACCGAGCACCTCAAGGAGAACAAGCCCACCTGGGGCTCCAACTGGCAGGCTGGGGACATCATGTACAAGGACCTCAACGGCGACAAGACGGTCTCCGACGGCGCCAGCACCCTCGACAATCATGGTGACCTCGGTATCCTGGGCTACAACGTACCCCGCTACAAGTTCGGTCTCAACCTCGACGCCTCGTGGAATGGTATTGACGTCTCCGTCTTCCTGCAGGGCGTAGGCCATCGCGACTGGTTCGACGCCTCGCCTTACTCGGTCGGTGCTACCAGCGCTGGGCAGTGGCAGGCGGCAGGCTTCAAGGAGCACTGGGACTTCTTCCGCCCAGAGGGTGACCCCCTCGGTGCGAACCTCAACGCCTATCTGCCCCGTCCGCTCTTCAGCGCCGGTGGCAAGAACATGCAGACGCAGTCCCGCTACATCGTGAACGCTGCCTACATGCGTATCAAGAACCTTCAGATCGGCTACACGCTGCCTACCTCCCTGACGACCAAGTGGGGTCTGAGCCGCGTACGTGTCTACACCTCAGCGGACAATCTCGTGACCTTCACCAAGATGCCTAAGATCTTCGACCCTGAGGCTACGGGTGGTGACTGGGGTCCTGGTAAGATCTATCCACTGCAGCGTGTCATCTCCTTCGGGCTTAACGTCAATATCTAATCCTGACTACGATGAACCTATATAAGAGTACTAAGAAGGCGCTGGTGCTAGCACTGGCTACCCTGGCGACCGCTTCGTGCAACGTCCTCGACCGCGATCCGCTGGACCAGGTCGGTCCCAAGGCCTACTACAACACGGCCGACCAGCTGAGCACCTTCCCCATCAACTACTACGCCTCCATCTTCCAGGGGCATGGTAGTGGTCGCTGGAACGCAGGGATCGCCCTCTATGACAACGGCACGGACAACCAGGCCGGCACTCAGCCCAACCGCCAGACCTTCAGCAATGACCAGTGGAAGGTCGGGAGCACGGGGCAGCCTGATATCTCCTCGATCCGCAATGTCAATGTCTTCCTCAGCAACGTACTGCCGAAGTACGAGGCGGGGACGATCACGGGGAACGCCGACGACATCAAGCACTACATCGGCGAGGCCTATGTCATCCGCGCCATGCTCTACTTCGACGTGCTGACCTCCTACGGCGACTTCCCCATCCTCGACGAGACGAAGATCCTCAAGGATACGGACGACCAGCTCATCCTCGAGGCCTCGCGCCGTATGCCGCGTAATGAGGTGGCACGCTTCATCCTCAAGGACCTAGACAAGGCCATCTCGATGCTGCGTGCTAGCTACCCAGCGAACCAGCGCCTGACGAAGCTCGCCGCGCAGCTCCTCAAGAGCCGTGTCGCCCTCTATGAGGGGACCTTCGAGCTGCACCACCGCGGCTCGGGTCGTGTGCCAGGCGATGCCAACTGGCCCGGCAAGGACAAGGAGTGGAACGCAGGCAAGACCTTCAACCAGCAGGCCGAGGTAGAGTTCTTCCTCACCGAGGCTAAGAACGCTGCCAAGATAGTGGCCGATGCCGTCCAGCTGACGGAGAACAGCCACAAGATGAACCCCGACCTACCGAACTTCAGCGGCTGGAACCCCTACTACGAGATGTTCGCATCGCGTAGCCTGGCGGGCTACCCGGAGATCCTGCTGTGGCGCCAGTACAACAAGGAGCGCGGTATCGTGCACCTCGTCTCCCACCAGCTGATCTCGGGGACCAACTCGGGCTGGACGCGTGGGCTCGTCGAGTCCTTCCTGATGAAGGATGGTAAGCCCTACTACGCCAAGACGGGTAGCTACACCGACGCCACGCTGGAGGATGTCAAGAAGGACAGAGACGAGCGCCTGTCGCTCTTCCTCTTCGATGAGAAGACCCCCCGCTTCTACGACACGGAGAAGCGTGAGGTGCGTGCCTACGAGTTCCCCAATATGATCGACAAGCCTGAGGTACGTGACGTCACGGGCTACGCGCAGCGCAAGTACTACAACTACGACCCTGCCATGCGTGCTGGCTCTGAGATGAACGACGTCTCGGGTGTACCCATCCTGCGTGCCTCCGAGGCTTACCTCAACTACATCGAGGCGAGCTACGAGCTGACCAAGACGCTCGACGCCGACGCCCGCAAGTACTGGGATGCCCTGCGTAAGCGTGCCGGCATCACGGGTACGATCGACCAGACGATCGCGGCTACGGATATGAGCAAGGAGGCCAACGTCAACCGCGCCTCCTACGACTGGGGTGCCTTCTCCGCAGGGCAGCCCGTGGACAAGACGCTCTACAGCATCCGCCGCGAGCGCCGCTGTGAGTTCGCTGGCGAAGGCATGCGCAATGAGGACCTCGTCCGCTGGTGTGCTATGGACCAGGTGAAGAACTATCAGATCGAGGGCGTCAACATCTGGACGAAGATGTACACCTACCCTTACTTCATCGAGCGTGACAAGAACGGTAACTTCGTCAAGGAAGGCGGCCAGTACAAGAGCCGTATCGTCGCCGATGGTAGCTCTAAGTCCAACCTCTCGGCCCGCAGCCTCGGCGTGTACCACCGTCCCTATCAGATCATCTCCAAGGAGAATAACAACGTGATGTACGACGGCTACACCTTCTACCTCGCGCACTACCTCGCGCCTGTCACTATACAGACGATGGAGCTCTGCTCGCCTACGGGTAAGGTCGACGCCAGCTACTTCTACCAGAATATCAACTGGCCGACCAGCACGGACAAGCCCTACGCGCTGAAGTAAGCACGGGCGTATAGTCCCTATACTGAGGACGCGCCCCCAGGCACGCCAGCCCTCGAGCTGACGCCGCCTGGGGGCGCGTCCTCTTTGTATCCTGTCCCTTAGTTCCCTGTATCCTAGCCTTTGCTCCTTTTTCTCCTCCTTTGCTTCGGCCGCACCTTGCCCTCCTAGTCGAGATCTCGGCGGAGGGCTCCCAGCGCTTACCCGTGGGAGGGGCAGCGCGCTCGTCACCTGCACTTGCCTCGCTGAGGGATATCCTTCAGCACTTTGAGGGATAGCTATGACGCCGCCCACTGACGTCCCTCAGCCTGCTGACGGATAGCCCTCACGGCCCCTGCCCTGAGCACAAGGCGCCGCGGCCCTTGGCCTGGCTGAGAGCGAGGAGCTTGGGCGAGACCTTGGGGAGGCGCGCCGACCGCGCTCCAGCTGGCTCTATTGCCCGAGCGCGAGGCGAGGGAGGCTGGGCTAGGGGAGGGGCGTCGCGAGCGTTCGAGAAGGTGCTTCAAGTGCTTCGCCTAAGCCTGCTTCTTAAACTAAAGCTAGACGGGAAAGGCCGTCCGTCCACGCTCTGTCGCACTTCCGTATGAGGGCAGAGTGCGCCTAGGCACAAGGCAGAGGCGTATTCATTTGCTGAAGTGCGTTTTTTTTACTTACTTTGCAAACCGATTGTAGGGTCCTGTGTCCGTGAGGATCGGTCCCGCAGTCGCCCAAGCGTTTGAACCAAACAAACTAAATATAAAGAGTAATGTCAAAGATTTGTCAGATTACAGGCAAGAAGGCCATGGTCGGCAACAACGTCTCGCACTCCAACCGCAAGACGAAGCGCCGCTTTGATGTCAACCTGTTTACCAAGAAGTTCTTCTGGCCAGAAGAAGGATGCTGGGTCGCCCTCAAGGTCTCGGCCGCTGGGCTCCGTATCATCAACAAGATCGGTCTCGATGCTGCTATCCGTCAGGCTGCAGATAAGGGCTATCTAAGTGAAATCAAAGTAAAGTAGGGAGATAAACGACATGGCAAAGAAAGCTAAGGGCAACAGAGTGCAGGTCATCCTCGAGTGCACCGAACACAAGGAAAGCGGTCTACCCGGTACGTCCCGCTACATCACGACCAAGAACAGAAAGAACACGACAGAGCGTCTCGAGCTGAAGAAGTACAATCCTATCCTCAAGCGCATGACTGTTCACAAGGAAATCAAGTAAGTAAGGATAAGGAGATAAGACAATGGCAAAGAAAGCAGTCGCATCGTTCAAGAAGTCTGACGGCCGTACCTACTCTAAGGTAATCAAGATGGTCAAGTCCCCTAAGACGGGCGCTTACGTCTTCCAGGAAGAGATGGTACCCAACGAAGCTGTCAAGGAGTTCTTCTCCTAAGCCGACCTTCCCCTCCCACACAGACCTTAGTCCCTGATAGGCCTATGCTGTGTGTATAGCTACCCTAGAAGAGGCTGTCCCATACTGCGGGCAGCCTCTTCTGTGTAGCTCCCCAGCCCTCCTGCCCAGTGCCGCGCCCGCGCGCCCTCGGTAGGGGTATCACCCCTATCCCCTCGATCCCTCCGCACCTCCCATACCCCTCCCGATATGTCGGCTACAGCCACCCCTCATACCGAGCGCACGGAGCGCCTTGCCCACGAGCGTATCCCTAGCCTCCTCCTCCACTATGGTATCCCCGCCGTCGTGGGGACGATGGTCAACGCCCTCTACAGCGTCGTAGACCGCGTCTTCATCGGTCAGGGCGTCAGCGAATTCGCCATCACGGGCCTCGCGCTGACCTTCCCCATCATCATCTTCATGCAGGCCTGGGGCATGCTCATCGGCGTGGGGGCCTCCTCCCGCGTGTCCATCCTGCTCGGCGAGGGGAAGCATGACGAGGCCGAGCGCATCCTGGGGAACAGCCTCCTGCTGACGCTCGTCACGCAGCTGGCGACCATCATCCCCGTCATGATCTGGCTGGAGGACCTGCTGCGCCTCCTAGGGGCGAACGATAGGACCCTCCCCTTCGCCTACGACTACCTCAAGATCATCATCCCAGGGAACATCTTCTCCACCCTCAGCTTCAGCTTCAACGCCATCATGCGCGCCTCGGGCTATCCCTACAAGGCCATGGTGACGATGCTCATCGGAGCGGTGCTGAATACCCTCCTAGACGCGCTCTTCATCTACGGCTTTGGCTGGGGGATTGAGGGTGCTGCCTGGGCTACGGTCATCGCCATGGCGGTGTCTATGGCCTTCGTGATGCACCACTTCCTGAGCGCTGATAGTGAGGTGCACTTCCGCCGCCGCAATCTACGCTTCTCCTGGCAGCAGATCAGCTCCATCCTCTCGATCGGGATGTCGCCCTTCTTCCTGCAGCTCCTCAGTAGCGGTGTGGCCTTCCTGATCAATAAGACACTGGCCGACTACGCCGAGAGCCCGCTGATGGCTGACCGCGCTGTGGGCGCCTATGGGATCATCAATAGCGCGGCGCTGGTGGGCTTCATGTTCATGGTGGGTATCGCGCAGGGGATGCAGCCGATCGTGGGCTTCAACTATGGGGCGCGTGCCCTACCTCGTGTGCGGCAGACCTTCCAGATCTGCTCGACGACCAACCTCGGTATCGGGCTGCTGATGACGCTCTCGGCCGTGGTGGCGCCAGGGCTTATCTCCTCGCTCTTCACCAGTTCGCCCGAGATGATCGAGGCCTCGGTGCATGCGCTGCGCCTCTGCCTCTATGGCTTTGCCTTCGTGGGCTTCCAGGTGACGGCCACGCAGTTCTTCCAGAGCATAGGCTTCGGAGGGAAGGCACTCCTGCTGAGTATCTCGCGTCAGACGCTCTTCCTCATCCCCGCGCTCTTCCTCTTCCCGCGCCTCTGGGGGAGTACGGGCGTGTGGCTGGCGCTGCCCTTCTCGGACATCTGTTCCGGGGTACTGGGGATGGCGCTGATGTACTACCAGTTCCGCATCTTCGACCGTCAGTTCGGCGAAGGGCGCTAGGCCCCAGGCGCGCTGGCTGGCCTCGGCGCTAAGCATCACTATTCCTATGGTCTACATCTATTCGGTACTCTGCTGCCTCTTCCTCTTCCCCTATCTGGGCTGGCGCGGAGGCCAAGCCCTCGGCGCGCGTGCACGACGCCTCTTCTGGGGGCTACTGGCGACGATCTTCGTCCTCTTCTTTGTGGGTCTGGCGACGCATCGCCTCTTCCAGGCAGACTGGATGAGCGCCGTGATGAATGGGATGGTCTACATCTTCTTCTCCACGCTCTATGTCGCGGGGGCGGTCTTCTTGATCAATGGGCTGCGTCGCCTGGACGCGCGCTACTGGGGCTGCTATGGACGCCTCGGGCTGCGTGGGCAGCGGTGGCTCAAGCAGGGTCTTTTCGTAGGGCTCGTCCTGCTCTTCTTCGGCCTCATGGTCGTAGGCCATCGCAATGTCCGCTACCCGCAGGTAGTGCACCGCCGCATGGTGCTCTCGCGGCTGACGCCCGCGGGGGCTGAGCCGCGCCAGCGCCTGAGGCTGGTCTTCTTCTCTGACCTGCACATCGGTGAGGCGATGACCCCTGACTACGTAGGCCGTGCCGTAGACCTCATCCTTGCCCAGCACCCCGACGTCATCCTCTCGGGGGGAGACTTCATCGATCACCTCAGCGAGTACGCCTACGATCCGCGCGTGATGAAGCTGATGCGGCGCCTCCACGCAGGCGCCCCCAGCGGTGCCTACTATGTGCTGGGCAACCATGAGTACCGTGCCGATACGATGGCCAATATCCGCTACGTGGCGGAGACGGGCGCCACGCTCCTGCGCGACAGCACAGCCTTCATCGTTAGCCCTCGCGGGGACAGCCTTAGGCTCATCGGCCGCGACGATGCGGTCAACGAGGAGCGCCGTCCGCTGGAGTCCTTCTTCGCGGGGGCACCCAGCAGCCTCCCTACCATCCTCATGGAGCACACGCCGAAGTCCATCGACAGCCTCAGCCTCTATCCCATGGACCTCATGCTCTGTGGGCATACGCACGGCGGACAGATCTGGCCAGGGCAGCTGCTGGTCTGGGCGCGCGTCGGTATGGCCTCGGGCCTGCGTCGCGAGGGCGAGCGTGAGCTCTATATCTCGCAGGGGATCGGTTCGGCGGGGGCTACCTACCGCATCGGTACTCGCAGTGAGATCGTCGTCTACGATCTCTGGTGGTAGCGTGCTGAGGCCTCGCTGTATCATCGCTCAATAGCACTATCTTTGCGCTAGGGCTCCTTAGCCCCAAGCATTCATTCACATAAGTATTAGATAGATTATGGACAAGCAAATGGTGGACCTCTACCTTGTCATGAAGCAGAAGTATTTCGCCGCCGAACACCTGCCCTACATCCGTGAGCGTCTCATGCAGCTGACCGATGAGCAGTTCCACTCGATCAATGGGGTCGAGCTAATGGATCCTACGGTCATGCTCCTCGTCTCGATCTTCGGCGGCTACCTCGGCATCGATCGCTTCCTGCTGGGGGATATCCCGATGGGCGCGCTCAAGCTCATCACCGCTGGTGGCTGCGGGATCTGGACCGTCATAGACTGGTTCCAGATCCAGGATAAGGCCCGCCAGAAGAACTTCGAGACCATCGCACAGTACTTCTCCATCCTCTCCTAGCGGGCGCTCCGAGACGCATCATGCGGCGCCGGCCTGCCCTACGACTTAGTCCCTACCTCACACGCCTCAGGCGGTGGGCTAGGGACTATTGGCTTATAGGCCTAGGGCTGCTGCTCCTGCTCTACGCCCTTGTAGACCCGGCGCTGGGCTACTTCCCCAGCTGTCTGATCTATCGCTCGACGGGCCTACGATGCCCTGGCTGCGGGACGCAGCGGGCGCTGCATGCGCTCCTCGGCGGACGGCTGGGCGAAGCCCTCCATTATAACTACTTCCTCCTCATTATGCTCCCCCTGGGGCTGCTCTACCTAGCCCTGCCGCGCTACGGGGAGCGCTGGCCGCGGCTGGCGCGCCTGCTGCGCCACCCCGTGACGCTCCTGGTGCTGGGGCTCTTGACGCTTGGCTGGGTCGTCCTACGCAACTGCTATGGGCTCTAGCCCGTAAGGGCTCTACGCGCGGCCGCTCCTGGCCTTGATCGATACCCCCGTACTTCCTGCCCTCCCTTACACCTTAGCCCGCGCGCTGCTGATGGATATCCCTCAGCGTGCTGACTGCTATCCCTCGTGACGCTGACTGACGTCCCTCAGGCGGATAATGGATATCCCTCACCGAGCTGGCCTCAGGCTGCTGCCGCGCTAGGCTGCTGCTAGGCCTTAACTGGAGTAGGGACGAGGCTGCACTAGGGTAGGGGAGGGTGGGCTACTCCGTCTGCGCTGGAGGCCGCATGGAGTGCCTGGAGCTGTGTCTCAGGGAATAGCATTATCTTTGTGGCTTCTTAGTAAGGTATCTTCGTAATAGACCGTATAGAATAGTAACGATACAAAGATGAAAGAAGTAGTACTTCATGGTCGCACCTTCGAGCCCTATCTGACGGGCGAGCAGGTTAGTGCTGCCGTCAGAGAGCTGGGGCTGCGCCTAAAGAATGACTTCAAGGATCGTGATCCGCTCTTCGTCTGCATCATGAACGGCTCCTTCATGTTTGCCTCCGAGCTGATGTACACCATCGACGAGGAGTGGGAGGTAGCCTTCGCACGCTACAAGAGCTACGAGGGCACGCAGAGCACAGGTAGGCTCCAGGAGCTGATGCCCGTCACTCAGGACCTCAAGGGGCGCGTCGTCGTCATCGTCGAGGACCTCATCGACACCGGCTATACGGTGTATTGCCTCAAGAAGCTCTTCCTCGAGCAGGGCGCAGCCGAGGTGCATATCGCCGCCATGCTCCGCAAGCCCGAGGCTGTGAGCTGCGACGTCGACACCGACTACGTAGCCATGGACATCGAGAATAAGTTCATCCTCGGCCACGGCCTCGACTACGATGAGTACGGCCGCATGTACAAGGACATTTACCAACTCAAAGACTAAACATCATACCCACGATGCTGAATTTAGTGATCTTCGGAGCCCCAGGCTCTGGTAAGGGAACGCAGAGCGAGGTACTCATCGCTCAGTATGGCTTCGACCACCTCTCCACGGGGGACATCCTCCGCGCTGAGATCAAGGCCGAGAGCGAACTAGGGAAGGCTGCCAAGAGCTATATCGACGCAGGGCAGCTTGTCCCCGACAGCCTCATCATCGACATGATCGAGAAGGTGCTCCAGGAGCGCCAGCCCAAGAAGGGTCTTATCTTCGACGGCTTCCCCCGTACGGTACCTCAGGCCGAGGCGCTGGATGCGCTGCTCGCCAAGCACGCCACGGCCGTGCACGCCGTCCTCGACCTGCAGGTCGCTGAGGACGAGCTCGTCGAGCGTCTGCTCAAGCGCGGCCAGGAGAGCGGTCGTAGCGATGACAACCTGGAGACGATCAAGAAGCGCCTCGAGGTCTACCACGCACAGACGGCGCCCATCGCCCAGTACTACGCCCAGAAGGGCGTGCACCACGCCATCGCCGGTAGCGGTGCCATCAGCGACATCACAGCGCGCATCGCTGCGGTGATCGACGCACTAGGCTAAGCCCCCTCATCTCGGCCCTTCCCCGAGCGGGGAGGGGCCAGACCACTACGGTTGGAGGACAAGGCGCGGCATCCGAAGAGTAGTCGTCCTCGCTCCCGAGGGGCTACGCCTCGGATGTCCGCCTTTCCTTATTATCAATGTATAGCCGACTATGGCAGAATCAAACTTCGTAGACTACGTCAAGATCTACTGCCGCTCTGGTAAGGGCGGTCGCGGCTCGACGCACTTCCGACGCGAGAAGTATATCCCCAAGGGTGGCCCCGACGGCGGCGACGGTGGTCGCGGCGGGGACATCTACCTGCGTGCCAATGAGAACTATTGGACGCTGCTGCACCTCCGCTACCAGCGCCACGTCATCGCTACCAGCGGTGCCCCCGGCAGCGGCAAGCGCTCCTCGGGTGCCGACGGAGAGGATCAGGTCATCGAGGTACCCGTGGGTACGGCGGTCTACGATGCTGAGACGGGCGAGTTCATCACTGACCTCAACCGCAACGGACAGACCGAGCTCCTGCTGAAGGGCGGTCGTGGCGGGAAGGGGAATACCTTCTTCAAGACGTCCACCAACCAGGCGCCCCGCTACGCACAGCCCGGCGAGCCCGCCCGTGAGCGTACCATTATCCTCCAGCTCAAGATGCTGGCGGACGTCGGCCTCGTAGGCCTGCCCAACGCTGGGAAGTCCACGCTGCTCTCCGTCCTGACGGCTGCCAAGCCCAAGATCGCCAACTATCCCTTCACCACGCTCGAGCCCAACCTCGGCATGGTGCGCTACCGTGACGATCGCTCCTTCGTCATGGCCGACATCCCCGGGATCATCGAGGGTGCCGCTGAGGGCCGTGGCCTGGGGCTGCGCTTCCTCCGTCACATCGAGCGCAATGCCCTCCTACTCTTCATGATCCCCGCCGACACCGAGCACATCGCCGACGAGTATCGCCTGCTGCTCGGGGAGCTGGTCAAGTACAACCGCGAGCTCGTGGAGAAGCGCAAGGTGCTGGCCATCACCAAGTGCGACCTCATCGACGAGGAGATCCAGGGCTGGCTGCTGGACGAGCTCCACAAGGAGCTGGACGCGGATCTGACCATCGTCTTCATCTCCTCGGCAGCGCACATGGGCCTCACCGAGCTCAAGGACCTGCTGTGGCAGGAGCTCAATCGTGAGACCAAGCACCGCCCCGAGAGCCTCATCCAGCAGACCATCGACGTCACCAGCCTCAGCTGGGAGGACGAGGATGAGGAGCTGCCCGAGCTGGAGGAAGAGGACGAGTGGGATGAGGAGTGGGACGAAGGCGAAGAGCTGGAGTTCGACTGGGACGATCTGCCCGAGGCCGAGGCCTCAGAGATACGCTAGCTTGCCCGCTAGGCGTTATTTACTTACCTTTGCTAGCCCTCCCCTTTGATGGGGGACGGCTGTGATCACTTAATAACGATAGATTATGAAACGATTTGCTTTTATCCTCAGCGCGCTCCTGCTCTTCGTGGGGATTGCCCTAGCTCAGGCTACCAAGGGGGCTGTCATCTCGGCGCCCGTGACGGAGTTCGACTTCGGCACGATCCTCGAGGCTAATGGTAAGGTCTCGCATACCTTTATCATCAAGAATATCGGTGACGCTCCGCTGATCATCACGCGCGTCTCCACGCCCTGCTCCTGCACCACGCCCGAGCATACCCGCGAGCCCATCGCCCCAGGCAAGGAGGGCAAGGTCGTCGTGACCTACAACCCCGCAGGCCGCCCCGGCCCCTTCTACAAGAATATCGCTGTCTACAGCAACGGCAAGGATGGCGGCTTCACCCTCCGCATCAAGGGCGAGGTGAAGTAAGCTAACGACGAGGTGCAATAAGGCCCAAGGCTAGGTGAGCTAATCCCTGCCCTCACGGCTGCGGTAGGCTAAGCCTCCCCCTCCAAGGCTGAGGTACTCCGCTGCCCCGCCCCCTAAACACGAACTCCCCCCGCGAAGCGCCGCTGCCTTGAGCAGCTCGCTCCGCGGGGGGAGTCCTTTTGTCGCCCGCCGTGCCACTGTCTAGAGTAGCCCGCCGCGCGGCTCTCGATCCTGCACTTGCCAAAGTTTAGGTTGTGATTGGTCTCTCGTTTATGTGCCTTCGCAGTAGCGATCCAACCCGAGTTCGGGAGGGGTATTCAGCGCAGCGTGAGTAATGGTGATCTGAGGATCATCAAGGAGGACGACCCCGATATCTTCTATCGGGATCGTCTGTGATGGTCCTTTACTAGGGGAATCCTGTCTTAGGTGTACCTCAAGCTGTCTGTCCCTAAGCGACAGATAAGCAGGATTCCCAAAGTAAAGCGTGCGTTTTATCATGATACAAGCTTTGATGGCTTAGAGGAGGCTGATCCTTCCGAGTCGGTCGATCTTCACCTTCCTAGGATTGAGTTCAGTATAGGAGCCTGGACTACGCTTCCTATAAAATTTGGGGACATTCCCTACCGCATTCTTCTTTTTCTCGTCATTTGTCTCAAGGTGATGGCGGAACCAATAGTCGCCCCTCGATGCACTCCTTACACAATAAAGATGTAGGCTGAGGAGGCTGTAGTCCTTAGCTTCTAGAGCGGCTGCTATCTCCTCGTCACTCATTCCTAGTAAGATGGAGTCACCCTTTCGGATAAACTCTTTCAGAGACCAATCCGAGGGCGGGAGCGCCTTGAGGACAGACTCAGGGAGCTCAGCGATGGTAAGGGCTTGCTCCATCGTAGCGCGAGGGTTATAGATGATGGGCGGTAGGCCAAAACGTACCCGTTCTATAACTTGGCAAAAGCTGTTCACATATTCTCGTAGTTGTCCCTTAGAGTCTGTATAGAAGGCAACATGATGGTTATTCCCAGGAGCGATGAAGGCTTTAGCTTTGCCTTGGGCATCATGGCGTAGTGGAACGAGGGTGCCAGAACGGAATTTTGCAAAGCAGCGCACAGAGCGTACCTGCTGTGTCTGAGCTTGGTCTGAGTACAGTGGCTCAGCGAAGGCCTTCTTGGGATCATTGCCATGCTCGGCGAGACGCTGAGCGATGATACCACGCAGGCGTTGATCCACAATGGACTTAAGATTCGCCTCCTTCAGTTTTTGCAAGGAGCACTTATAGACGAACCTCTGTAGCCCCTTCTGCTGGATAGAGCCATAAAGGGTTGCTTCCCATAGTTCTCCACGTGGCACCAGGATGCCCTCCTGGACAAAGCGTTCTCCCTTCCGCTTGATGATATTCCGTCCTCGTGAATAGGTCTTTTCTTCGGGCTGAAGGGAGATGAGGATCTCTGCAATCTTGGCCTGCACGACATGCGGGGCAAAGTGCGGCTGCACCCTCAGCCAGCGATCTAGTAGTTGCTTTTGGTCTGTATGCTTCCCCCCTGTTTCTTGTAGTTCATCATGCATACTGTCACTATCCGCTTCGCTATTCTGGTGGTTCAGTCGCTGGATGTATTTCCTGTCGGTGCAGGCCACGACGAGGGCGTCCAGAGCATGATGACGGTGGTCATTGCGCTTGGACCAGTTTGCAATACGCTCGGTGGGTACCCCTTCGATGAGTATCGTCTCGGTCTCTCCTCGTGATTTGTAGATCTCGAAGTTGAGCTCCTTGAGTATCTTGTCGTAGCCCCAGAGGCGGCGTAGGGTCGCGGTAATGCCCCCCGAGGAGGCCTCCACGCAGCGTATCCCCTTGGTGAGGATGCTATGTGCCTCACGCGAGATGTACTGGGTCAAGCGCATGTGCCGCTCGAGAAAGTCCTCGGGGATATCAGCGAGCGTCATGTGCAGACGGCTGCGCTTGGCAGAGCTGATCTTGTGTCGCTCGAAGAGCTCCTGCACGCGAGCGTTATACTTCTTCTGAGTCTCCTCATTCTTACTTAGGATATATTCCTTGGCCGTACGATTCTTCTTTTCACTGTTGCACTTGCGGCAAGCGCAAGTCTTATTCGACAGCGAGTCGTCATAGAGTATGGAGCGTGGGATGATGTGCTCTACCTCGACCTCGCTCCCTAGGAGGAATTGCTTGATGTCTACGGCCTCACCGCAGTACATACAGTGCCCCTCAGTCTCCTTCCACAGCTTGTACTTCTGTATCCTGGTCTTAGTGGGATGGAGCCCGTAGTCCTTAGTGATCAAGGTTGCGATACGCTGATTTTCCTCCTCGTTCTTACGCTGATTCGACGTAGTGCGCTTGCGCTCCTCGCGGCTCATCTTGAGTTCGCGAGCTAACTCTACACGTACCTCATCGATCTCCCCGTAGTCTGCCTTGAGCTGGTTCACGAGGTTGATCATCTGGTTGAGGATCTTCTCCACGACGGGCTGACGGAGCGAGTTGCGCTGCAGCACGGGGATCTTGTCTAGGAGCGGGCGCTGCTGGAGTTCGTCCGCGGTAAGGCTCTCGGAATGGCGCTTGCCTGCTCGCTTGGCTGCCTCGCTATACGTCTGCTCCTGCATAAGGTGCGGGAGGAGCTTGCTGATGAACTTGATGGACTTGTTGGCGTAACCCTGCTTGACGAAGTCTACCTTGAAGAGCTGATCGAGGAGCCCTGCGTCGAGATCAGCCTCGGAGATACCGAGCTGCCTCGTCAGCGCTCGTCTCATAGCCTCCTTGTCCTCGATGGAGTAGAGGATATGCCATAGCTTGTAGAGAGGCTCCTGCTGATGGCGCTCGCTGATGACAGGACGCAGCTCACCCGTCTCGGGATCGGCCTTCTCCTCCTCGGAGAGCTCGAAGGACAGCAGCTCCAGGTACTGTTTATAGCCCTTAAAAGCCTTACGCAGTGTCGCGGTAGTCGTGTTTCCTTTGATCTTTACTTCGGGATTCCCTTTTTCTTCTCTATCCTTTGCTGTTTCGGCCTCCATCTTTGCCTGCTCCTCTTCAGGGAGGGCACTGAAGGAGAGGTCTTCCTCGTTTCCTCCTTTCTTCTTCTTTTCCGTCGGCTTCTCCTTTTTCTTCTTTTCAAGGAGGATGTTGGAGAAGAGGTCTTCGTCCTTACACTTCAGGATCTTTTTCGTCTGGGCGAGGCTCAGGGCATCGTTCTCCTGCAGGTAGTCGAAGAGCCGCTGGCGCTCCTCTTGCGTGATGGTGCGCTCGCTGCCGTCGGGGAAGTAGAGGCGGAGGTTATTGAGGGTCTCCCAGATGCGACATACTTCGGCCAGCGGCGAGGACTTGGGCGCCACCTTGGGCCCGACGTCTACGAGCTGCTTCTTGTAGGTGATCGTGCCGTCGCGCTCCACTTGCTTGACGGCGAGCTCGACCTGCTTGCGCTCGAACTCGCAGTAAGAGACCAAATGCTTGCAGGACTTGAGCGGACGCTGATAGAAGATGCAGTCCCTTAGCTTCGCGATAAGGCGATCCGTCAGGCTAGGGTGGAAGCCGCGCTGCACCGCCATGATGCGATCGAACTCCTCGGCATAGGCCTCACGGGGGAAGACCTGATCCTTCGTGCGGTAGTTGTAGTACACGCCGCCGCGCTCGCTGTGCTGCTTGTTATCCTTGAGGAGCTTGGCAAAGTGCTGTCCCACGGTGAGGCCCTCCTCCTGGATCTGCTGGTAGCGACTCTTGACCTTGGCGACGTACTCCGTGTCCTTTTTCTCTCCGCTCTCGTCGCTCTTGCTGTGTCGGTAGCCACGCTTCTGGCTCAGATGGTAGAGGACGCGCCCCAGCTCGGGTAGACTCAGCTGTCGCCCAGGCGTTGCAGCATCGGCACGCAGCTGCCAGAGCTGCATGAGTGGCAGCTGCATGAGTGCCTCGTCGGGGTACATCTGGTGCTCGCGAAGGATGTTGGCGAGCTTGGTGCGGCGCTGCTGGTAGCGGTCGAGCATCTTGCGCATGGTGCGCATCTGCGTGCGCTTTGCATTCTCGCTAATCCCTCCACCGCTGGCAAACTTATTTTCCTCTTTAGTAAGGGGGACGATGCGGCAGCCCATGCCGAGGATCTCGGCGGGGTGCTCGTCTTCGTCGAGGGCGATGAGGGACCACCCTATGGATCCGACCCCGAGGTCGAGACCTAAGACTTTTTGCATGCTATACTGTTATTAGTGCCTTACACGTTCAGGGCTTGCTACAAACGTAGCCAAAACTGAGAAAAATGCCAAATCCCTTACGCCCCACGACCTTGAGGTATAGCAGCCCATAGCTCCCATATTCTGTCCGAAGCGCCCTGAGGGAAGCGAGGCACTTAGCACCCCACCCCGCTCCCTAGGACGCTTCACAAGGGGCGAGATGAGCTACATCACTTTTTTTCGTACCTTTGCAGCGGCTAAGAGACCAGTACGTGGACAGATTTGTGATGCTTGCAACCACGCGAAAAAATGCTAAACCCGTCACGTCGCCCCCAGTAGCCTAGCGGCTCGAGCGCTGCGGCAGGACAGAGTGAACGCCCTTATCGCGCCTTGGTTGCCCCACTGCAGCCAAGGCTTTTTACGTTATAGGCGCTCAGCCTCCTATCAACCAAATAACTACAAGATATATAGCTATGAGCTACCTCTTCACCTCGGAGTCAGTCTCCGAAGGACATCCCGACAAAGTCGCCGACCAGATCTCCGACGCCATCCTCGACCACTTCCTCGCCCTCGACCCACAGTCCAAGGTCGCCTGTGAGACCCTCGTCACGACGGGGCAGGTGATCCTCGCTGGCGAAGTCAAGAGCAAGGCCTACATAGACCTCCAGGAGATCACCCGCGAGGTCATACGCCAGATCGGCTACAACAAGAGTGACTACTGCTTCGACGGCAATAGCTGCGCCGTGCTCTCCTCCATCCACGAGCAGAGCGCCGACATCAACCGCGGGGTAGACCGCACGCACCCTGAGGAGCAGGGCGCAGGCGACCAGGGGATCATGTTCGGCTACGCCTGCCGCGAGACCCCTTCCTATATGCCCCTGACCCTTGACCTCTCGCACGCGCTACTGGAGGAGCTAGCACGCATCCGTAAGGAGGAGCCCGAGCTGATGCCCTACCTCCGCCCCGATGCCAAGAGCCAGGTCACGGTCGAGTACAGCCAGGAGGGTAAGCCTCTGCGTATCGACACCATCGTCATCAGCACGCAGCACGATGAGTTCATCCAGCCCGAGGACAAGAGCCCCGAGGCACAGGCAGCTGCCGACGCTGCGATGCAGGCCAAGATCACGGCCGACATCCGCCAGCACCTCCTGCCCCGCGTCTTCGCTGGCTACGCCGCCGAGTTCGAGCAGATCGAGCATGCGGACTTCAAGCTCTACGTCAACCCCACGGGCAAGTT